>Ga0302216_1000028_pt1 | contig 94427 bp, 122 predicted proteins | sample II_Fen_N3_2_FD_194575 | JGI IMG/M metagenome (GOLD analysis project Ga0302216, IMG submission 194575) | Peat permafrost microbial communities from Stordalen Mire near Abisko, Sweden - II_Fen_N3_2 | ecosystem: Environmental > Terrestrial > Soil > Wetlands > Permafrost | place: Sweden: Abisko...
CAGGGCAAAGCCCTTTGCCACGTGGTTGCGCACAAACCAGATCACCAGCATGCCGGGCAGGATGGTCAACACCCCCGCCGCTGCCAGCACGCCCCAATCGATCCCCGACGCCGAGACGGTGCGGGTCATCACCGCCGCGATGGGCTTGGCGTTGACCGAGGTCAGCGTGCGCGCCAGCAGCAGTTCGACCCAGGAAAACATGAAGCAGAAAAACGCCGTCACGCCGATGCCGGAGCCAATCAACGGGATAAAAATCTTCACAAAGAACTTGGGAAAGGAGTAGCCGTCGATGTAGGCCGTTTCGTCGATTTCCTTGGGCACGCCAGACATGAAGCCTTCGAGAATCCACACCGCCAATGGCACGTTGAACAGGCAATGCGCCAAGGCCACCGCGATATGCGTATCGAACAGGCCGATGGACGAATACAGCTGGAAAAACGGCAGCAGAAACACCGCCGGCGGTGCCATGCGGTTGGTCAGCAGCCAGAAGAACAGGTGCTTGTCGCCCAGGAAGCGATAGCGCGAGAACGCATAGGCCGCCGGCAGCGCCACGCTCAGGGAGATCAGCGTGTTCAGGCTCACGTAGTACAGCGAGTTCAGATAGCCGGTGTACCAACTCGGGTCGGTGAAGATCACCTTGTAGTTGGCCAGGGTGAAATCCTGCGGAAACAGCGTGAGCCCGCCGAGGATTTCGGTGTTGCTTTTGAAGGACATGTTCAGCAGCCAGTAGATCGGCACCAGCAGGAACAGCATGTAGATCAGCAGCGGTATGACTTTGCGCTTGCTCATGTTGGCGGCCTCAGCGGTTGGCGTCGGAATGGGTCATGGCGGTGTAGAACAGCCAGGACACCAACAGGATGATCAGGAAGTACACCAGGGAAAACGCCGCGGCCGGGCCCAGGTCGAATTGGCCGACAGCCATCTGGGTCAGCGTCTGACTGAGGAACGTGGTGGCGTTACCCGGCCCGCCGCCGGTCAGTACGAAGGGCTCGGTGTAGATCATGAAACTGTCCATGAAGCGCAGCATCACCGCGATCAGCAGCACGCTTTTCAGCTTCGGCAGCTGGATATGTCGGAAAACCGCCCACGCGGACGCCCGATCGATACGCGCCGCCTGGTAGTACACGTCCGGAATGGCGCGCAGCCCCGAGTAGCACAGCAGCGCCACCAGGGACGTCCAGTGCCAGACGTCCATCACCAGCACCGTGACCCAGGCGTCCATGGTGTTGGCCGCATAGTTGTAGCTGATGCCCATGGCATTGAGGGTCGAGCCGAGCAGGCCGATATCGGCGCGGCCGAAGATCTGCCAGATGGTGCCCACCACGTTCCACGGAATCAGCAGCGGAATGGCGAGGATGATCAGCACCAGCGATGACCAGCGGCCCTTGGTCGGCATGGTCAGGGCGATGGCGATGCCCAGCGGGATTTCGATCAGCAGCACGCACGCCGAGTAGATGAACTGGCGCAACAGCGAGTCGTGCAGACGCGGGTCGAGCAGCACCTGTTTGTACCAGTCGGCGCCGACGAAATAGCGACTGGACTGGTCGAAAATGTCCTGCACCGAGTAGTTGACCACCGTCATCATCGGGATCACCGCACTGAATGCCACCAGCAGGAACACCGGCAACACCAGCCACCAGGCCTTGTTGTTCTGTACCTTGTTCATGGCAGCACCTCCAGCAGGTAATCGTCGACGTAGAGCATCAACCACTGCGCGGGGAAGCTGATGGAGGCGCGGCCTTCAGGCACCGGTTTGTCTTCGGCCAGACGCACTTTCAGCGGTGCGCCGTCGAGGTTGAGGGTCAGGATCTTGTAGGTGCCGAGGTCCTCCACATGAACGACGTCGGCCTGGAGGGCGTCGGGATTTGGCTCATCCCACACGTGAATAAATTCCGGGCGGATGCCCACCTGCAACGTCGTGTAGTGCGTGTCGGTAATGCGTTGCTGCAAGGCGGCGGACAAGGGCAGATGGGTGCCGGCAAAGCGCACTCCGCCCGCCTCGGCCTGCACTTCGATCAGATTCATCCCCGGGCTGCCGATGAAATAGCCGACAAACGTATGGCTCGGCCGCTCGAACAACTCGCGTGGTGTGCCGAACTGCACGATCTGCCCGCCGTACATCACCGCGATCTTGTCGGCGAAGGTCGAGGCTTCCAGTTGATCGTGGGTCACGTAGACCATGGTGATATTGAACTGCTCGTGGATCTGCTTGAGCTTGCGCCGCAGTTTCCATTTGAGGTGCGGGTCGATCACCGTCAGCGGTTCATCGAACAGGATCGCCGAGACATCGTCGCGCACCAGACCACGGCCCATGGAGACTTTCTGTTTTTCGTCGGCGGTAAGGTTGCGCGCCTTTTTGCTCAGCAGGCTTTGCAGGTCAAGGACTTCGGCGATTTCCTGCACCTTGCTGTGAATTTTCGCCTCGGCCATGCCCTGGTTACGTAACGGGAAAGCCAGGTTGTCGAACACCGTCATGGTGTCGTACACCACCGGGAACTGGAACACCTGGGCGATGTTGCGTTTTTCCGGGGTCAGCTCGTTGACCACTTTATGGTCGAACAGCACCTGCCCTTCGGACGGGCTGAGCAGGCCGGAGATGATATTGAGCAGGGTCGACTTGCCGCAGCCCGAAGGCCCGAGCAAGGCGTAGGCACCGCCCTGCTCCCACACATGGTTCATTTCCCGAATGGCGTAGTCGTCAGGACCAGCCGGCGTAGGACTGTAGCTGTGCGCCAGGTTCCGCAAATGGATCTCGGCCATCAGGCAACCCTCGCGACACGGCGTCCGGGCGCCTGGACCAAGCGGCCCTGGCTGTCGAACACAAACAGTTTATGGGTGGGGATGTACACGCGGATCGGCGCATCGACGTCGTACTCATGCACCCCCGGCAAGTGCAGCACCAGCAGGAAATGCTCGCTGCGTACATGCAGGAAGGTTTCCGAGCCACTGATCTCGGCAACTTCCACGGTCACCGCCAGTTCGAGGTCGTCGTCGTTGCTGGGCACCAGGGCGATATGGCTGGGGCGCACACCAAAGCGGAACTCGCCCTCGCCGATGGGGCGCAGGTCGACGTTGAGCGGGAAATGAATGAAATTGGCGAAGCTCACTTCGTTGCCGCTGATGCGCCCCGGCATCAGGTTGATCGGTGGTTCGGAAAACAACTCGGCGGCCAATACGGTTTGCGGCTGGTGGTAGACCTCGGCCGCCTTGCCGCTCTGGATCACCCGGCCTTCGTGGAGGATGGTGGTGGTGCCGCCGAGCGCCAGCGCTTCGTTGGGCTCGGTGGTGGCGTAGATGGCAATGGTGTGGCGGGCCTTGAACAGCTCGCGCATTTCCTGACGCAGTTCTTCGCGCAGTTTGTAGTCCAGGTTCACCAACGGCTCATCGAACAGGATCAGTTCGGCATCCTTCACCAACGCGCGGGCCATCGCCGTGCGTTGCTGCTGGCCGCCGGACAGCTCCAGCGGGTGACGCTTGAGGAATTTCTCGATGCGCAGCATCTTCGCGGTTTCCAGCACCTTGCTCTGGATCAGCTCGTTGGACACACCGGCCTGGCGCAACGGCGAGGCGATGTTCTCGAACACGGTCATGGTCGGGTAGTTGATGAACTGTTGATACACCATCGACACGTTGCGCAGGCGCACCGGTTTATGGGTGACATCCACGCCGTTCATCAGGATGCGGCCGCTGTCGGGCTTGTCCAGGCCGGCCATCAGGCGCATCAGACTGGTCTTGCCGGACAGGGTGCGACCGAGCAGCACGTTGAAAGAGCCGGCCTCGAAACGCAGGTTGGCATCGTCGATCCAGGTCTGGCCTTCGATGACGCGGGAGACATGTTCCAGGGTCAATGACATGACACGCCCTTTTTTATTATTGGAATGAATCTGGCCAGTCGTCAGAGCGAGTTTCATGCCAACCGCGGCAGGTGCTTGATCCACAAGCAAATGCCCTGAAAGCGATGTTCGGGAGTGAACAAAAATGAACAATACTGACTGAACAACTGAACACTCGCCGGGTTGACAATGAACAGTTCTGAACAACACTGTTTGAACCCGATTTACTGAACACCGCCCCTCCGACATTGACTTGGTTACATCCGTTAGATTGCGCAAGGCTCAATAACAATAAAAAGAAGGTCTCCATGGCCGAACCGCCGACTCACGACACCCTCATCCAGGACTCCTGGCGCCGCTGCCGCGCATTCGGCCTGGACCATCAGAGCCCGCCCAGCTTTGACCAACTGCCTGCCGAGGGCATCAGCCAATTGCTGGAGAGCCAGCATTCCCTGGTGCAGACCACCCACCAGGAAGTATTGCCTTACTACGAGAACATCCTGAGCAACTCCAACTGCCTGATCATGCTGGCCGACAACCAGGGCCAGGTGTTGACGTCGTGGGGCACCCAACGCTTCATCGACCCCAAGTTGGCCCGTGGTTTCAGCGCCGGCGCCAGTTGGATGGAGCGCTCCAGTGGCACCAATGCCATCGGCACCGCGCTGGCCTGCGCCCAGGCGGTGCATATCGAACACGATGAACACTTCCTCAAGGCCAACCGCTTCATGACCGGCTCGGCGGCGCCGATTTTCGACGCCCAGCGCGAAATCATCGCGGTGCTGGACGTGTCCAGCGACAGCTACCTGCCGCCCTCCCACACCCTGGGTATGGTCAAGATGATGAGCCAGACCGTGGAAAACCGGCTGATCCTCAACCTGTTTCGCGGCGAGCATTTCCAACTGACCTTCAACACCGGGCTGAACAACCTCGACAGTCAATGGGCGGGCCTGCTGATCTTTGATGAAAGCGGCCAGGTGTTGTCGGCCAATCGCCGCGCCGACAATTTGCTGGGCATCAGCCTGTCGCGGGTGATGATCGACCGCTTGTTCAAGGTGTCGATGCTGGAGTTACTGAATCAGCCGCAGGGTTTGCCGTTTTCCTTGCAGGCGGCAGGCCGCAATCGCTTCCAGTGTTTATTGAAGCGGCCCAAGCAGATGCCGATACACGCGCGCGTTTTCAGCCAACCGGCGCCGCCGAAAACCGCATCGATCAGCCTCAACACCCTGCATTTCGGCGATGTGCGCGTGGAAAAGGCCGTGCGCCAGGCCGAACGCCTGCTGGAAAAAGACATTCCGCTGCTGATCCACGGTGAAACCGGCGTGGGCAAAGAGGTGTTCGTCAAAGCCCTGCACCAGGCCAGTTCCCGCAGCCAACAGGCGTTTATCGCCGTGAACTGTGCGGCGATTCCCGCTGAACTGGTGGAATCGGAACTGTTCGGCTACGAAAAAGGCGCGTTTACCGGTGCCAATCAAAAAGGCAGCATCGGCCTGATCCGCAAGGCCGACAAGGGCACACTGTTTCTCGACGAGATCGGCGATATGCCACTGCCGACCCAGGCCCGCTTGCTGCGGGTCTTGCAGGAGCGCTGCGTGCAACCGGTGGGCAGCAGCGAGCTGTTCCCGGTGGATTTGCGCATCATCTCCGCCACCAACCATGTGCTGCGCGAGCAGGTGCAGGCCGGGCGCTTTCGCGAGGATTTGTACTACCGCATTGGCGGATTGACCCTGGAGCTGCCGCCACTGCGCGAGCGCACTGACAAGCAGGCGTTATTCCAACACCTGTGGCAGCAACACCGCGAACCGACCCAATGGGCCGGGCTGAGCGCCGAGGTGCTGGCGTTGTTCGAGCAGCACCCGTGGCCGGGCAATTTGCGCCAGGTCAGCAGTGTGTTGCAGGTGGCGTTGGCCATGGCCGAGGAGCAGCCGATCCGCCCGGAGCATCTGCCGGATGATTTCTTCGTGGATCTGAACGTGACGGCGCCGGGGCCCGTCAGCGAGTCTCTGGATGACAGCGTCGATCTGACGCTGCGCTTGAAAGCGGCGGGCGGGAATATTTCCCACCTTGCGCGGGAACTCGGAGTGAGCCGCAACACGCTATACAAGCGCCTGCGCCAAGGCAATGACTGAAACCCGGGTAGCACGCGAACGCTATTGAAACAGGGCCCTCTCGGGCTTGAAACCGTCCCGTCCACACGCGACACTTCGCTGTTCCATCACGAGGACACTGCCGATGACCGCAAGCGCCGCCACCGTTTCTGCACGGGAGGCTTATCAAGTGCTCAAGGATATGGCCCTGGAAACGCGGGTCATCAGCGCCTGCGCGGCAGTGGATGACACGGTGAGCGTGGAAATCGACGGTTGGCGGGTAGTGCTGCTGACCCAAGGCGCGGTGCTGGTGGGCTGCCAGCACTGCCGCTCACCCGACGGGCGGAATGGGTCATTGGACAGCTGGCAACGCTATGGCACCAATCCGGTGGCGCTGATGAGTATGTGGGAGCAGGCGCAAGTCGAACGCCTGTTGTCAGCGTCTCAACGCCAGCTCCACGACACGCCGGTGTAGATGCCTCGACCATCCCCAGGCGTGGAGCGGGCGGCGTCCAGGCCCTTGTCGTCATACCCCGGCGTGACGGTGTTGGCGTAGCGGCGGTTGGTCAGGTTGCGCAGGTCGACCCAGGCTTGCCAGTCCTGCTGCGGGGCGTCGTAGCCGAAGGTCGCGCCGAGTAAGGTATAGGCCGTCGCGTAGTAGGAATTGGCGTAGTCCACCGCCACACGCGAGGAGTGCTCGGTGTTGAGGCTGGTGTAGAAGCCGGTCGGATGGCTGTAGCGCAGTTGCGCCTGGTAGTAGTGCTTGGGAATGCCCGGCAAGGTGTTGTCGCCAAAGCGGTCATCGTTACGGTAGTGGAAGTCGCTGAAGGTGTAGGCCTGGCGCAGGGCGAGCTTACCGCTGCGGCCACCGTCCCACAGCGGGCTGAGCAGGCTCAGTTCGACGCCTTGGTGAACCGTGGGGCTGGCGTTGGATTCGGCGACGATCGCATTGCTGGTAGGGGTCTGGGCCTGGGTTTCAACGGTGAGCAACTCGTGGCGCACTTCGGAGCGGTACAACGCCAGGTCCCATTGGCCGAACCACGCGTCACCCCGGCCACCGACCTCCAGGGTGGTGGCGGTCTGGTTTTTCAAGCTCACGCCTTCGCGTTGCAGACCGGTCGCCGGGCCGCTGCCTGACCCGAAGTATTTGTTGGACCCCCAGATCATCGACCAGGCATGCGGCGGCTCGACCGAGCGGCTCAGGTTGCCGTAGACCTGCAATTGCGGGGTGAAGTCATAGCGCAGGCCGATGCGCGGCGCGTAGTCCCAGTCATGTTGACTGAGCGGCGCCTGGCCATCGGGATAGGTCACCTGGGTTTCGCGGCGGGTGTAGATCGCGGCCAGGCCGGTAGTCAGCCACAGGTCCGGGACCAGTTCCAGGTCGTTGCCGATGTGCAGCACGGTGTCGGAGCCCAGGTAGCTGTAGTCGCGGGTCTTGGTGCCGGGGGCGTAGCCTGCGGTATTGCCGACAGGAATGCGTACGTATTCCGACGCGCCGTTGTTGGGCATCGCCTGGGTGGTGCGCAGGCCGATCGTGGTTTTGCTGTCGTGGCCGAACAGCGTGTCCTGGCGAATGTAGTTCAGCGTGCCGCTGATATCGGTGTAGGCGACTTTCAGGCGATTGGTGCCTTCGCGCAGGTCCATCGGGTAGTCGTGATAGGCCAGGCCGACTTCGATCCGGGAGTTGTCGTCGAGCTGCAACGTGGTCTTGTTGGCGATCCAGGTGGAGCCCGGTTGCAGGCGTTTTGAGTCGCGGGCGGCGTTGAGGCTGTTGGCGGCACGCGGATCGTGGCTGATCTGGTAGCGTGTGAGCTTGCCCGGCGTATCGTTGGTGGTTTCGCGGTAGCGCAAGTAGAAACGCGTCTCCAGCTGCGGGTTGAAACGGTAGCCGAAGTTGGCCGCGATGCCCTTGCCCGTGCCGGCGCTCTGCTGCTGATAGCCGTCGGATTCGGAATCGGTGAGGCTGATGTAGTAGTCGGCGTCCCCCAGTACCTGACCCGAACTGATCTCGCGCTGGGCATAGCCACGGCTGCCCGCTTCATAGCGCACTTGCAACTTGGGCGCGTCGTAGCCGGTGTGGGTCACGTAATTGACCGCTCCACCGAGGGCCAGCGCGCCCTGGTCAAAACCGTTGGCACCGCGCAGCACCTCGACGCGGCTTTGCCACAAGGCGTCCTTGAGTTCATAAGGCGTACCGCCGGGGCCTGTCAGCGGCAAGCCGTCGAGCATCTCGTACAACCCGGAAGCATGGGCGCCGGGGCTGCGATTCAGGCCCGAGCCACGGATCGAGAGCTTTACCCCTTCGTTATTCGCCGCCTTGGCGTACACCCCGGCCTGGTACTTGAACACGTCCTCGTTGGTGCTCACCCGCCCCTGCTGCACACTGCCCATGTCGATGTAATTGGTACCGCCGGGCACGCTCTTGAGCTGCGCCTGCGCCACTTCCCCCGCGCTGGCTTCGCGGGTGGTGACTTCGATCGGCGCCAATTGCAGGTCTTCGGCCTGCACAAGGGAACTGAGGGTCAGGGCGGCAAAAAGCAGCGGAGGTTGGCGCAGCAGCATGGGGCGGGTCCTTGGAATGCGGGGGCGTGAAGGCCAGGCCTGGCACGCGAACTGTGATGGGAAGACAGGGATGCTCGCCAGGTCACGCTTTATTAACGAACCGGAGCCTTCCCACAACAGCATCGGACCGCGCCTGTTTTTAAACGCCATGGGATTGGGGAGTCGCGATCAGCCGAAAGGAAATAAACGCTCCAACCCTTGCAAAAGAAGCCCCAGCGGCTCCCTAGCCAGCGGCGGGCTCCAACGCCCGCATGAAATCATCCGCCTCCGAGCCCGCCGGGAACCGGAAGCCGTACATTTCATCGGTGGCCAGAATAGCGCTGAGAGCGTCGCGAAACTGGGCTTCAGTCGGCGACTCCTGCAGCAGTTTGTGCGCCTGTAACAACAGGTCGGCAGAGACACCTTGAACACTCGCGGCGTCAATCACCGCAAACAGGATAAATCGCAGACGAATTTCGCGATCCGTGGGCCAAACCGTTTTTCGCTTACCCAAGGTAGGGCCTCATATTTAAGAAAAGTCCGAGGCTATTGCCGACGGGTGGGCGTTTCAAGCAGTGCAGTGCAAGATAGGGCACTTCCTACAGAGGAAACGGAAACTCCGCACTCAACCGTCCTGTCGACGCTGTCGAGTGGCTTGCCAGCACATCAGCGAGCCGGCCGTCACCAGCACGGCCCCCTGCCAGAATTGCGCGGTGAGGTGAGCCCCCAACCACAGCGCGGCGAATGCCGAGGACAACACCGGCGCGGAATAGGACGCCGTGGCCAGTAAGGTCAGGTTGCCGCGCAGAATCCCGAGGTTCCATAGCGCATACCCGCCCGCCATCGCCACGCCGGCAGCGACCAGTTGCGCGCTGCTATTGAGGGTAAATGCTGGAATCACTTCGCTGCTCGCCGCGTATTTCAACCAGAGGACGCCAGCCGTCAACACGAAAAACAGCATCACCAGGTTTTGCCCGCCGGCATAGCGGCGCGTGACGTTGCAATACAACGCAAAGGTGATCGCGCAACCGACGGCCAGGCTGTAACTGACGGGATTGGAACTCACATGAGTCACGACCGTCGCCAGGGACAGGCCATTTCCGCTCACCACCCACAGGATGCCAAACAGCGCCAGCGCCGTGCCCGGCACGATCATCCAGCGGGCTTTCTGGCCATTCATGACGATCGCGAGCAACACCGTGAGGCACGGCCACAGATAATTCACCACGCCGAGTTCGATCGCCTGATTGCGGTTACTCGCATAACCCAGCGCCAGCGAAAGGCACACCTCATAAGCGACGAACAGCGCACTGCCCATGATCAGATAAAACCACGACGTGGAGCGCACCCGCGGCCGGCCCAACAGCACGAAGAGCAACACCGCCCCCAATGTGTAGATCAACGCCGCGCCGCCCAACGGGCCGAAGCGTTCACTGACACTGCGGATCAATCCAGCGGCAGTGCTCCACAGGAGAATCGCCACCAAACCGCATGCTGTGGCGGCACGCTCGCTGTTGATCTGCATGGTTACCCCTGACACCCGAAGAAATTTGGCGGTGATGCTAGCAGCGATCCACGCGGGCCTGGGGATTCAAACCGGGCAACGTCAACGCTCACTGCACCGGCAGGAAATTCATCAGCAACAGGCTTTGCGCATAATTGACGCCAATACGTCGGTAGCGCTCATCGAGCACCTGGGTCAGCAGGTCGAGACGCGCGACGATCTTACCGAACTCGACGGCGAAACTGAGGTTACTGCCCTCTTCCGAGATCTCGTTGGAAAACAGCAGCAGCACGCCGTTGGCGTCCTGACGCTGGCTGAGCAGCCAGGTGGCCTTTTCGATATTGCGCGCAGCGTTGCTGACGAATTGCGGGTCGATCGAGTCAGAGATATAGAACTGGGTGCGCCCGCCATGCGCGGTCACCAGCATGCTGCCAATCGCATAGATAAACGCCCCGACCCGATCGCCACGAAACTCTGGGCTCAAGGAATAGCTCAGGGCCGCCAGATCACGTCGATCCCCCAGGGCAGGCAGCGGTTGGCGGTTCTCGATGGCCCGACGGATTTCCCGCGCCGCACTCACCGCGTCCAGATAACCCGACTGCCGCCACTGGTTGGGGTTACGCAGGTACAGCTTATTCATCAGCAGATACAGACTTTGCAGGTTATCGCGCATGCCCAGGGTGGCAATGCGATCGACACTGGTCTGGAAGAACTCATCAGGCTTGCCATCGCTGAACTGCCTGGCGATATCCCGCCCCTGTTGCTGGCTGCAAGCGGTGGTGCAGAGCATGAACACGACAACCAGCCAAAGCGGGCGGCTCATCCATCGGGGGATAAAAGGCGGGAACGTATGATTCATCTGCACCAGGTCTAGTTCTTATGTCCACACGCAGTATGGGTGTGGCTGGGACAGAGATAGATCCGAAAAATCCGAAAAAGTGCAGGATTGGGCAACAGAAAGCCCGGAATTTCATGAGAAGTGCCCAGCGCATGTTAATGCGTATCGCGACCTGCAGGATTACCCAATCAAAACCTGGTACCTAGCGGCTTATTCATAATTACAAAATACAGGCCTTTAAATATTTAAAATCACGCCCTGCAAACCCCGCAGTCTTAAATACCGTTTCCTGCAGGCGCCTGCTGTTTCGATTCAAACTGGAAACGATGGTGCTGAACGCCGGCTCGACGACCGAAGTGACACTGACATCACCTACCACTCAAACCAATATAAACGAGATTGAATACAATTAACAAAAACATAAAATTGATGAGCAGACTGCCTACCAGATCGTTACATCCCTGACGTATCGGATCTAAACTGAGAAAGATACTCAGCTATTCCGAATGAGGGGCTCGATCATGGCATTCTGTTTTGGTCTATTCTCGCCACGTCACCGTTACAAAAATTACGTTTTGATCGATAACAGCGGTTGCTGTCTAGGATTCAAGACGTGCGCTCGAGATCCTGGCGGAAAATGGGTTGAAACTGAAGAAATAAACCTAGCCTGGCTAAACAAACCATTTATCAACAGGTGCCCACCTCCCCCTTCAACAGCCCATCCAAAGACATAGAACAAAAGACATTCGCACTCAAAAACAGATTGCTTTTGTTTCACCATCCCGCTTCGCATACATACGTATAAACACGCAACTCATTCACATCAATATCACAATATTTTCACACTCTACACGATTCAAAACCAACCCATTTCCTTAAGCGTGGGAAGCACTCTCAATTACTTTAATTGCATTGCTTTCACATCAACCATTAAACAATGGTGCCGATAGTATTAACTCAATCTACAGCGGCTTAAGGAAATCAACATGACATCTGCAATCAACGGCTCAACTCAAGCCAGCTTACCTCAAGCGATAGTCACACCACGCCAAGCGCCCCCCGCTCCGAAGGTTGACAGCGATGGCGATAATGACGGTAGCCGATCAGGCGAAGTGGAGCAGGCCAAAGCGACCTCAGGCTCGGTCGGTACACGAATCAACACAACCGCGTAACAGTCCGCAGGTTTAGGCTCCTAAAACAGGGGCCTAAACCTCGTAGTGCAAGACCCAGACATAGCCTCCCCCGACATAAAGCGCTTTATACAAACACAACGGCCAGCTTCAGCAGGGCTGAAACTGGCCGTCATAGCATTGCGTCCTTCGGGCTTGGCCGGTAGTCGTCCGATTAGAAAATCGAGATTGGGTAATCCACGATCAGACGGGTTTCGTTGTAATCCCCTTCCGCCTGATCGGCGTTACCGCGGTGCCAGGCTTGACGCACTCGCATCGACAAGTCTTTGACTGGACCGGTCTGCACCACGTACTTGGCTTCAAAGTTGGTTTCGTGGTGCTTGCCGTCAGCGCCATAGCCATAGGCCCGGTAGGCGCTGCCGACCGGCATGTGCGTGCCGTCGATATTGTCACCGTTCAGGTAGCGCGTCATAAAGCTCAGCCCCGGCACGCCGTAAGCCGCCATGTTCAGGTCATAACGGGCCTGCCAGGACTTTTCGCCTGGGCCGTTAAAGTCAGAGTATTGAACCGAGTTGGCCAGGAAGATGGAATCGACCAAATCACCCGACTTGTTATTACCCACGGCCACATAGTCAAACGGCGTGTCACCGTGCACTTTCTGGAACGCCAGTGTGACGGTATGAGCACTCAGGAAAGAGTACGCCGCGGCCAACGACCAAGTGGTGTTGTCGATGGTACCGGCTTTGGACTGGCCGGAATCGGTGGTGCGGTAGAGATTGAAGTCCAGGTTCAGTGACTGATCGGCAGTGAACGGGATCGTGTAGTTGGCATTACCATAGTATTGATGCCAGACGTCTTTGAGGTCCGACGCAAACACGCTCATGGACAGGTTATCGGTCAGCGTGTATTTACCGCCGAGGTAGTCAATGCTCTTGGCCGGCACGTTTGCATAACCGGCATACAATTCGTGGCTATTGTTGGTCGTGGTCGGACCGTTACTACTGGTGAAGTGTCCGGCGTCGAGGTTCAACCCTTCAATTTCGCTGTTCAACAGGTTGAAGCCAGTCGCTGTTTGAGGCGTGGCGCGAGTACCCGCCGTAGCCAGGACAGGGTTGTTGGGCTGCAAGTTGCCATAATGCAGTTCAGTCTTGGAGAACCGGGCCTTGATCGACGCACCTGCGCTGCTGAAATCATTCTCCGGCCGGCCGTTGCTGCTGACCGGCAAGTTGCCAGAGTCTGCATTGCCTTTGCCACCATCCAGTTTCACGCCCCAGTATCCGTAAGCATCCACACCAAAGCCGACGGTGCCTTGGGTGAAGCCGGAGGTGAAGTTGCCTTGCATCACCTGCAACCAGTCCTGTTTGTCGCCCGCCGAATTCTTACCGTCACGATCAAAATAAAAGTTGCGAAGTAGGAGATTCAAACTACTGCCGTCAACAAACCCCTTAGCAGTCGCTTGGTCCTCCACACCGGCGGCAGACGCTAGTTGACTAACACCCAACGAGACCGCCAGCGCCACCAAATTCCACCTAAAAGACATTGTTCGTTCCCCTGTTTTTAATAGCACTGCCCCGTCTCTCAATGCACAGTCAGCAGGGTATCCCCTGAAGTCAGGCCGTCAAAAACGAACAGCAATAAGTCGATGGCAGATGAGAAAAAATCTCTAAGTCGCAACGCATTGGCTGCGCAGAGTGACGCACCGTTTTATAACGGTTTATTTTTAGTACAGGGCAGATCCTAAGGTAGAAGACTTATAACACTTACCCGCCGAAAGAATGATCTCGTTTCCCGTGAAAGTAATTATCCATTTCTGTAACAATTAAGGCTTATACAAGCAGGTGCTCAGCATGCCTAGAGCCCGGGTTAGCAGCTTGCAACAGAGACAAAGACGATAAAACCGAAAGCGTGAAATGCGTTGTACAACCATGTTTCTCATATAACCAAGGGTCACAACAGAACGCTTGCGATGCGACCAAGTAACCTCTTTCAATCCCCCTTCCCTGGCGAGCAAGTGCCCGTGTCAAACCAGTTCCTAGTCCCAGCCCAGAAGCCAAGTGGCAGAATAGGCGCCACTTCGTGACCCTGCGCGAAGACCTGGCTACGTGGTTGAATGGAAGGTGATTGACACGAGCGACTATAGCGCGCCGCCCGCCCGGCTGATTACCCGGTGCGATAGCGGGCCGGTGTGTGGCCAGGTTGTTAGTCAGCCGGGCGATGCGCATCAGCCCGCCGGCGGTAGCCTTGGGCAAATCGATACGGCGAGTGCGCTCATAAAGGCTGGTTGTCTTGCCGGCGACCGCCTCACTCGACACCTGCTGGTAGGCGCCGCCGTCGGAGGCCAGCTCAACTTTGTACTGAATCCGGTAGCCGTAGATGTTGTTGCTGGCATCTACGGACTGAAGTTCCGGCCACGCGAAGCGGACGCGCACGGCGAACAGCTGAGTGTTGCTGATCGCCCGTACCCGCGGCGTGCCACTGCGCAACTCGGTGCTGATAGTGGTCTCATTCTCGATCGACGGGATACCCCGGATATAGGTCTGGTCCACGGCCCCGGTTCGCCACTCCCACTTCACGCGCGGGAAGTTCCTGTTGCCCTGGGGATCTTGCAGCGCGGCGTTGTCGAGGTAGATATCTCGCGCTGTAGGCGTGCCCTCGAACTCGCCCTCCCCGATGGCCATCAGCATCTTGGCAATAGCGACAGAGCGCAGACTGTCGGGGGCTTCGGTTGGCGTTTTTGGCCTCTCTTCGTCACCCTAGGCGCCATAAATATCAAACTTGCGTGCTGCTCCCATGCTTTCCTCCAGGCAATAAAAACCGCCTCTTGGGCAGTGTGGTGGAACTTTCTATAACGGTTTGGATGCTGGACTTAACATGAGAAGCCATTATCATGGCGGCCTCAACTCAGCTATCAGGGATAGTAAATGCTGATTAATAAGGCGCATTACTCGCTAAGATTTTTCGCTTCAATGCCCATCTATTCAATATCCATTTTGATATGGGTCTACATTGCAAAAACGATTTTAAAATCCGCAGTGCTGGTGTTTTCAGTTTATTTATCCCCTTACCGATTTGGGCAAGTTTTGGGCATCTGGCTCATTTGTATCGTCGCGGCAGCTTTATCTGCTGGTCTGTGGATGCTCGGTAGATATGTACGTACCTCGAGCTTCAGAAAGTCACCCAAACCGGCGACTACCGATCTGCCCTAGCCTTCTTACATTTGGTCTTCGGCGTAACGTCGGGTTCCGGGCAACACGAGCGGGCCAAGCAAACCGCGCGGCAAGTAGACCAAGGTTATTACGCACAAGGCAGGGCGCAGCAGCGTAACCGTCTGGGCAACACACCTTCCTAAAACCGTCGCCTGTGAGCCTGAGTGCCTACGTTATAGCGATCAACCACGAGCAACGTGAGCCCTTCCATTGTCGTCAACTATCTAAATTGGCATGTGCGTCCCTTTACGCAAGACCTTCTTCTCGCAACGCTTTCTGAACCGCAGGACGAACCTTAACCCGGTCATACCAGGCATGGAGGTTATGCAAATTGTCGAAGTGGATGTCGGCCTTGTAATAACTCGTCAGCCAAGCAGCCTGACCCCAGCCTGTTAATGCAAACAGATAGGCGTCAGCCACAGTGAAGGAATCACCCATGAGGTATGGTCGGGTAATCAATTGTTCGTCAATCCAGGCGAAGCGCCTCTCCAACTTTGGCTTGGCAGTGTCTACGTATTTACCCGCGAGTGTTGAGTACAGCAGCGGAATGTAACCCTTGTGAATCTCAGACGTCAGGAAGCTCAGCCATTCTTGAAGTCGGTATCTATCAAGGGTGCCATGAGTGGGAACAAGTCCAAGCTCCGGCTTCAGGTCACCCAAATACTGCACGATTGCTGGGCCCTCACGCAGCAGAGTGCCGTCATCTAGCTCGATTGCAGGTACGTAGCCAAAGCTGTTGACCTCGAAGTAATTGGCGCCCAATTCGGTGAGGTGCTTCTTGTGATCGACCTTAATCAGAGCGGCATCGAGACCAAGCTCATTCAGGACGATATGTGGGGAAAGGGAGCAAGACCCGGGGATGTAATACAGCTTCATTTGCAGACTCCAGAGCAGAAGTGAGCGCTGTCCATTCCAACGGAAAGACAGCTTCAGCTCATTCTAGATGCCGGGTATAAAATAGGAAGAACGCACTATTTTGTAGTATAGGTACAAAAAATATACCTACACCCATCTAGGATTCTGACCATGAAAGACAACATATCAGGCTGCTCGGTCGAAGAAGCGATGCGTTTACTAGGTGGCCGCTGGCGCCTGCTCCTTGCATCCTACCTGCTCGATGGACCAAAGCGCTTTAATGCGCTTAGGCGGGACATTCCCGCTATTTCGCAACGTATGCTAACCATCGATTTACGCGCCCTTGAGGCCGCAGGGCTTGTAAAACGTACAGTGTTTCCCACCGTGCCTGTCACGGTTGAATACGAACTCACCGTTGATGGACGGCGGTTAGAGCCTGTTGTCGAGGTAATGAAACAGTTTGGGTTATGGGTCAAGAGTCGCCAGTCCGTTGACAGCGTCTGTCCAGCTCACCTTGAGTCAGTTAGCGGTGTTTCCACTGATGCGGCAGTGGCTGGCTGATCTCACTCGTGCGCTGCGTCGGCAGGCGCGTGAGGACATCGTTCAAATAAGCATACGGATCGGCCACAATCGGTCGCAATGTTCAAGTTTGGATGCACCGAATGCTCACCACTCTCGCCATTGGCAACTACCGCTCGATCAACCATTTGGTGTTGCCGCTTGGCCCACTTAATCTTGTGACAGGGGCTAACGGCAGCGGAAAATCTAATTTGTACAAAGCGCTGCGCCTGCTTGCTGAGACTGCTCAGGGCGGAGTGACTGAAGCGCTCGCCCGTGAAGGTGGGCTGGATCAACCTGGTGGGCCGGGCCAGAGATGAGTCGACGCACGAGGTAAGGTCAGGTGCCTGTTCAGGGCCAGCAACCGTCCGAAGCAAAACTGCTGAGCTTGCACGGTGTCTAGAGAATCCGGGGCGATTCAGTGCCAGCATCAATACCTAGTGCTCGGACTGACGCTTAAATTCGTTTTGAGTCTTCCTGGCCAGACAACCAGCGTGGATGGAATGCCGCTACGGCACGCTACTCCTTTGACAGGGCAGACGCGATTCGAGAGACCGACTTCCTGTCTACAGAGTCGAGATCTCGGTAATGCTCAACGATCACTGCTTCGTCATTGCTGAGACTTTCAGCGTCGATCGTCCTTCGCTCACCTGTAAGCACATACAAGACATCGGTGCCTATTTTGCCAACGGCGATCAAATAGTCCGACTTGGGGAGCCTATCGCCCCGCTCATAGTGACCCTGAGCATTTTCTGCTACCCCGCCAACAGCACCGAAGTCATGCTGAGAGAGCAATAATCTTTTACGCTCTTCTTTTAAGCGCTTCCCTAAATTGCCGTCCATGTTGAATGCCTAATCTGAGGGGTTCAATCCACCATACGCTCATACGTAAGCCGACGAAGCATTCATTCGGATCGGAGAGTATTACCTGTACGAATCCTCAGTAACGCCTGAAGACCTTCAGATAATAGCCTCGTGCCTTTATCCAAGCACTTCTCCAGTCCTTCGCCTGCAAGCCCAAGGACTGAATCGCCTGGCGTCAGACATTCACCTTAAGGCCCCGCTTTACAGTAATAAGGCTAAGCAAGCGCGCCCCATACTTGCACCAGACCGTACAGATGCACCAGTCCATAGATTAGACAGACCGCTGAGCTGATCAAGATGAAGCGAATACTACGTCCGGTTCCGGGCAACACGAACGGGCCTAGCAAACCGCGTAGTAGGTAGACCAAGGTTATTACGCACAAGGCCGGGCGCAGCAGCGGCAAAGGACCAATTACCCCGGCACCGGACAGTGCATACGCCGCCCATCCGGCGAGCACGAGGGCAATCCCTGTTGTGACCACTGCGGGAAATCGTCGACCGGCCTGGGCCGCACGCACAAAGCGGTCACCAGCTCCAAACAAGTGATACCAGGAAGGCCCTCGAATGATGATGCCGACGTGCATAAGAGCTGCCAGCAGGCTGAGCCCAGCACCGACCACCAATGCCATGTTGTATTCGTTTCCCATCCCATCGCTCCTTGATGCAATTTCGCCGCTTTGAGCCCCATCGCCGTCGTGGCATGCAGGATAGGCTCAGTACTGCGCCGTCTGCAGTTGGCAGACGTACAGCAGGGCTGTCAGAGTGGATTACCCGATAATTCGCGTGAGTACCGACGATATTATGTCTCGTTTCAGCACTAAGGAGCATATGCAAAAAACCCAGTGCTGTTACTGAGCGTCTTCAGTGAAACGACCATTAGAAGTTCAGGTGTCTAGCGCTTGAGCATCGGTAAAGGATTCCAGGGGTGGGTTAATATGCGCTTGGCGGACAACGCCAGAAGGCGTCGGTGAAATCCAGCATTTGGAAAGCACATGCGTATCTCGCGCAGCCTGCGACGGTCTACCCCGAATAAAACCAGCCCTAGGGATACGTCGATCCAGTCGGCCCGACGGAACACTTCCGCTAAGTGATGGGGTGCGGCCGATGCGGGGCTGATCTTGTGATGATCGTCAATCATGCCAACTACCTCGTTCACCCAGTCCTGTTGGCCGCGCTCGATCAAGAACGCTTCAGCTAGCTGCCTGGATGCGGATAAGTAATCAAAGGTATTTGCCGTCCAGATACCGAGGTCGTGAAACGCGCCGGCAATGACGATCTTCTCGAGTTGCGAAGTATCCAATGGGGTAAGTAGCCCGCACAGGTTGATGACCCGGTAGACATGATTTCGGTATCCAGCGATGTCCTTACCCAAACTGAAGGAAAAACGATGAATGATCTGCTCCAGCAGATCGATATCCTTGATCAGCATAAACGCTCCATGCAAATGTGGGGCATCCAGTAGTTGGCTGTTATACACGGCACTCGTTCTTGCTGACAGCGGTCGCGCAGTCAGACTGGGTAAACTTTATCTTGTTGCCTACGCTGCTCCACGCTCAAGCGTCGGAGCAGACGATCGCTCCAGCGCCTGCCAGTAAGATGGATGCCATCTTGCTCTTCATCATGTGATCCCTCACTGCAAAATATCGATGCTAACACGCAGACCTGGCCAGGCATCCAGCGTGGATGGAATACCAGTAACTGGGCTGGGGCTTACAGTAGTAGCCTTTTGCCTTCACTCAACCAAGGAATGGTCATGTCGATCAGAAGTCTTACAAAGAACCTCCCAGCAGATCCAGACAATAAAGGCTGGGTATTGGGCTGGGCAGTCTTAAAGGACCGTCCTGGCCCTTGGCATCTCGTCGACGTCTACCCCAGCAAAACAGTAGCCGAGGTTCAAGCGGCACAATTGAATGATGGGTACATCGTTGAATATGGCTCTCACAAGCTCGGCTCAGATGACTTTATCGGCGGGCTTACACCGCCGGAATGAGTCCCGAGGCAAAGGACGCCTGGAGGCCAATCCGACCAGGCCCTGAGACAAGTTGTGCTGTCAGCCCGGGCTTCCCTTTGTAAGCACGGCGGTAGCCATCCTTGCTCTGACACTTGCCGGAGAATTTCATGCGATCAATCTCGACACCGTTTACATCTGCCCTATCTGCGAAGCCGAACACGACAGCATGAAGGTCGCCGAACAACGCGTGCTCGGCCACGCCGATTTAGAGGGTGCGGATTACGAGCCTTGCCCGAACTGCCTGCGGCCAACTGCCCGACCCTCTCTTTGAGAGCGCATCGTGGGGGTGAACTAAGTACTGCCAGCCAGCGCAAGAGCAAAGGCAGACAATCGTCATGCACTTCACATCCCGATACGGACGAAATCGCGGCCTATAACTCTATAGGCCGCCACTGATGCTCAAGGAATCAGTCATCCCGATCATCACGATCTCGGCCGTGATTACGATCATACCCGCGATCATCATATCGGCGATCATAACCACGGCCTCGACCTTGATCACCGTCGTAGCCCTGTTCGTATCTGCGACCATGATCATCCCCTCTGTAACGATCATGCCCATACCGTCCTCCGTCGTCCCAGATAGGCACGCAACCACCAAGCAGAATAAGACCAGAAATGGCCAAAAGTGTTACTGCTGCGCGCTTCATCTTGAACGTCCTAATTGCTTGAGAGGGTTAATTTTTTGACTGCCAATTAGCCCAATGATTCAGCTGTGCCCTCGAATAAACACCGGCCTTCGCCGACCTAACCGGCTACAAACACCGCGCCCACCAGCGCAAGTGGCTGAAGGACCGTAACTGGGTATTCGGCCTCTGGTGGGCCGCATGTTTGCCCGCATGAAGCTAGGCATGTCCAACCCAACGATCGTCGACCAGCACCCGCCGCCGGCGCGACCGGCTTGGCCTCCCCTCGCCCCTGGAAATGTATAAGCACCAGTGCGCCCCGCTCGAGGATGAACTCACCGACACTCAGGCACTGCTACGCAAGGCCCGGAAGAACATTGCCGGACTGGCCCGGATGAATGATGCACTGACTACAGGCAAGACTGAGGCCGAGGGAGCGCTCAGATCGGCCCTGGCAAAAGTCACCGAGTTAAAACAAGCAGGCTCTGAGCCCGCCATCCTGAGCATGAAACTCGTGGCCGAACAGCGGGACTACCTGCTCAGGGAGAATCAGCGGTTGCTGAGCGAGCTAAGTAAAGTCAGCGCGCTACAGCCCTGATGTATGTCTGGCAGGCCATAAGCACAACCAGTTCGGTGGTAGTCGTCGATGATGCAGCAGTATGGGCTGGAGCGATGCATAGGCACCGTTCTGCGGGGCTTCCTGCAATTCACTGGCTAAAGCTCAACTTTTATTTAGCGCCCTTTACACCCAATGAATGCGCACTAGGTCCAGATAGTTTTAGACAGTTAAGCTGGATGGGACCATAAGCCATCGGCAGGGCTAATCAGGAATTGGGCACCGGCCGCCCTGAGAGTTTTAAGTTGACATTTACTTCGGGATTATCAATGCGCGGGCCATCTACAAGCACTAAAGGTATCTCTAAGGTAAAGATGGCGCCTAAGCCAGGCCCATCGCTGTGGACAGTGAGATGACCATTCATTTCGACGGCAGCGATTGCACAGCTGTGCAATCCGAAACCATGTCCATCTTTTCGAGTAGTGAAACCATGATTAAAAATCATGGATATGTTTTCAGCCGTAATTCCTTCGCCCCTATCTCTTACGCTGAAACGCAGCTTCGCATTCGTTATAATGCTAACGCTTAAAATTATTTCACGTTGATGGCCAACCACATTAGACATAGCCTGTTTAGCATTACTAATTAGGTTAATTAAAATCAAAAGAAGTCGATGCTTATCACCAATAAAGTTCGGTACATCTTGATAGTCTTTGATTACAATAATATCATGTCGAGCCAAAGCGTCTGAATTCATACGTAATGCGTCTTCAAAAAGATCTATTACGTTAATCGGTTCGATTAGCCTTGCAGCACCAGCATAGGCCTGCTGAGTAGAGACGATGTCTTTAATGTGATCGATGCTTTTTGTAAGCTGCGTTAGCTCTTTGGTGATAAAGGATTGCTCGACAGCAACAGCCTCAACCAATTGACTTAAGTAATGTGGAAGTAATTTTCCTTTTTCGTCAAGCGTAAGAAACTGCCCAAGATCCTGAGCGTGCTCGTTCATCAAATTCACGGCACGACCTAAACCTAAAGTTTTACTAGCAGATAATTTACGAGCAATAACTTCTGCAGACACATTGACACTATTCAATACATTGCCAACGCTGTGTAGCACGTTGTTAGCTATTTCCGCCATACCGGACATTCGTGCCGCATCAACTAACTCTCGCTCCGCCTCAAGTAGCGCCCTGGTGCGTTCCTCTACACGCTGTTCAAGACATTCGTTTGCCGATTGTAACTCTCTGTTCACCCGATGAATGATTTTATAGGAACGCTTTAAGCGGAGGGCTAGGTAAACCATTAAGAACGCCATAATGCTTGCACATATAATCAATACATACTGGTACTGGCGACTTTTTGACTCCGCGCGTCTCTGGCTCTCGTTTAATAACTCGTTGATACTATCGAGTGTTTGTGTGACGGGGATAAATCCAATTCGAGCCAGCAAATCCTCCACCACTGGTCGCTCTTGAAGTATAGAATTGACTAAAACCAAGAACGATTTAAAATGTTTCTGATCATCAAAAGATAGTCGACTCAAGTATTCGCCAAGTACTTTTGATTGCGTTTCAACCTCATTACATCTTTCATCAGTCTTATATATTTCGCATTCCAAGAGTGTTAGCGTAACATCTAATACATCAGACGAAAGAGCCTGGTATTGAGTGCTTTCTTGCCCACGGGGGGACTTCAGTAGCTGTTGAACACTATCTGCTTCGTTTGATAAAGAAACAAGGCCTTCTCGTAACGCTTTATTGTGTTCCTTGAATTGATCAACAAGTGCTTTTTTGTTTTGAACGGCAATCATGTATTTTTCGCGGCGATCAGCCCAGAGCCCTGACAGACCGTTAGACCTAGTTATTTCGTCTAGATCCGCCCATCGTTTATTTAGCTCATCCGGCAAGTAAAATAAAAAATTATCACTCGCGCTAATTCTTGAATTAACAATCTTTATATTCCAGCCTGTATCATACTGCTTTAACTTCCTAACAAAGTCCCGCAACTCAAAATATTCCGAATAGTCGCTCGAATACACTTTTAGAGACATAACAGCCAGCAATGTAAGCGCAGCAATAAACACCACCACTAACGTAGCCACCTTATAAATTCTAGGTACCTTCATGTCTTGGCGCTCTTCCCAACAGCAAGTAGAATTTGGAAATTAATTAAGATAAACTCTCCGAAATTAAAACCGGAGTCGCATGCATCAAAGCTCGGCCGCTACATTTCAATTAGCCAACCACTTCACATGTAGCGCTTTTAATTACTCACAGACTAATCATAAAAACACCACATCTCAACAACACCCTAGAAATTTAGATGTTGCGCAAATCTCATAACTCCCCTCCGCAACCACCTCACTAAGCTAGAACCTGGCAATGACTTTTATTAGGCGAAGTCAAAAAACCTCTAGAGCCTTTAATTCTTCTAAAGCCACTTTCAGAAGCACAAGCATCTCTTTTAAGAACTGTACATCGCACTCTATCCTCCCAAACCGGAGCCCTAGAACTCGTCCTGACTGGCCTATTATCCAACTAATTACACCCTTCCAGAAATTCGAATCAGCTGCGATTACCAGGGGTGTAAACAGATCGATCTCAGGTCGTAAGCCAGATTTAAGAGATGGCGAAAAACCAAGAAACCTTCCCCAAAATTCTAAAAATAGTTTCTTTTCAATGAAAAAGCTGACACCTACGATCAAGGAAACTAGCCCATTCTCATCCTGTGAAATACTTAGATGCTAGGATATATCTGGCGCAAATCAAGGTCACCCGCCAAGAAGGCGATATTCTGTTTTCCGCGGGCTCTCTTTTCGTGATGTGTTCGCCTTCGTACTGCCAGCCGCAAAATCCTTAGCGTTAAGGATCAGATCACACAATGTGGGGTCGCAACAAGATGCGACCGACGCGTATTCCCATGAGTCTGAGTCGGCATGGAGCATAAGAACCGCCTCCGGAACAGGCTGGTCCAACTTGAAGTACACGCTGCGCCACCGGCTAACACCTTAATGTAGCAATCGTGATCAGGAAAAAGTGCCAGTAAGCGTTTCGCAAGGCGACGCCAGCAGCCCATCCATGGAGCGATTGGGTTTGTCATTTTTGCAATCCGTTGCAAGGAGGGTGTTCATTGGGTGTCATGCTAATTTTTTCGTAAGCGTATGGCAAACCCGTCTTGACCAGACGACTTTGGGCCGCTGCGATAATTGGTTGCATATCGTCGGGCAAGAAATGTACGTTTTACCAGTCGGCCTAACATTCACACAAACACGTCGTTTAGCAGGAGCTACATGGACGAGCTAAGAGTTTTCAGCAACACCCACTGGATAGTGACTCATCGGCGAGATTCACGTTACGACGGGTATTTGATAATTTCATCTGAAGAGACGGCTTCAGGTCTCAGCGATTTGAGCGATGAAGCGATGTCATCTCTCGGTTTGGTGATGAAAACCTCGGAGCGTCTGCTGGAAAAGGTGTATTCCCCCTACAAATTAATGTTCTACAAATTGGGATTTTCTCCTGGTTTCAACGCACATTTTCATGTCGCTCCAGTCTCAGAAGACTTGCTCGCAGAGATATCAAAACACCCCGGTTATTCCGACAATCCTGACGGTAATGACGCAATTGTTTTTCTAAGTCGAGAATACTGTGAAAGACCTCTTACCGCTGGCGAAGCAGAAAAACAGCTCTCGGCGGTTCATTTGCTCAAGGCCTCTCTGTGACTAAGATACTTTCGCGTGGGTAGGCGGATACCCACTTATGCGGTAGCAGTTGCTCGATTTCACTTGCCCGCTGCGTCGGCAGGCGCGTGAGCACATCCTTTAGATAGGCGTACGGGTCATGACCATTCAGCCGCGCTGACTGGATCAAACTCATGATCGCCGCAGCCCGTTTTCCGCTGCGTAGCGATCCGGCGAAGAGCCAGTTCTTACGCCCAAGAGCCCACGGTCGGATCTGGTTCTCGGCCCAGTTGTTGTCTATGGGAACGGCGCCGTCATCAAGGTAGCGCGACAGCGCTGCCCAGCGTTTCAAGCTGTAATCGAGTGCCCTGCTCATAGCCGAACCTTCGGGCACAGCAGCACGCTGGGCGATCATCCACCCATGCAACCTAGTCATCACCGGCACGGCTTTTTCTTGCCGTATTCGGCACCGTAAATCCGGCTCCAGGTCGCGCACTTCACTCTCGATTTCGTAAAGCAACTGGATGTAGTGTAGGGCTTGCTCGGCGAGCATGCTCTTGTTGGTGGCATGTAGTTCGAAGAATTTGCGCCGCGCATGGGCCATGCAGCCGATCTCGGTTACGCCGAGTTCGAAACTGGCCTTGTAGCCGCCAAAATCATCACAGACCAACTTGCCCTTCCAGCCTTGCAGGAAGTTGCGAGCATGCTCTCCGGCGCGGCTGGGGCTGAAGTCGTAAACCACCGCTGCCAAGTCCGAGAACTGGCTGGTGGCGTAGGCCCAAACATAAGAACGGTGGGTTTTCTTCGAGCCCGGAGCGAGCATCTGTACGGGTGTTTCATCGGCGTGGATGACTTGCTGTCCAAGCACTACGTCGCGTAGTGCATCGACCAGAGGCTGCAACTGCACGCCCGTCATGCCAACCCATTGAGCCAACGTTGAACGTGGAATCGCCAAGCCAGCTCGACCGAAAATAGACTCCTGGCGGTAAAGCGGAAGATGATCGGAATACTTGGCGATCATGACGTGGGCAAGCAACCCTGCGGTCGGGATGCCCTTGTCGATGACCTGCGCCGGAACGGGTGCCTGGATCAGTGTTTCGCAGTCATCGCATACCCACTTGCCACGGACATGGCGTTCAACGGTAAACACGCCTGGCGTGTAGTCCAGCCTCTCGCTGACATCTTCACCGATGCGCTTGAGTGCGCAGCCGCATTGGCAGCGAGTGTTGCCAGGCTCGTGATAGATCAAAGCGCGTGGAAATTCGGCTGGCAACGCAGTGCGTTTGGGCTTTTGCTTTTTCTCGGTCGCCGCTGGCACTGTTTGCAAAGCCAGAAGCTCGGCTTCAATCGCCGCGATATCGGTATCGATCAGATCATCGAGCAAGCTCGCCTGCTGCGGATTCAACTGCTCGCTGCGCTTGGCAAACTTCAAACGCTTGAGTTGTGCGATCTCGTGAGTCAGCTTCTCGATAACCGTTTGATCGAGGTTGATCTTCTTGCCCATGGTCTCGACTTGCTGGTCGAGTGTCTCGACACGCTGTATCAACTGCGACGCCAAGGCGCGCAGTTGTTCAGGATTCAGGCGGTCGAGATTGGGGAGAGTCATGGTGCCGATTTTGCCAAAGCAGGCAGTTCGCGGCGATAGACCGATGGGCTAATGGCAACCGTTACAGCACTGTGATCGCAGCACCAGAGCCTGGAGTTGCTCGGTATCCAGCTCCATTTCAGAACCATGACGAACGCCTGGCCAGTGGAACTTGCCTTGATTTAACCGGCGAGCAGCCAGCCAGACGCCAAGCCCGTCATGCACCAAAACTTTCATCCGAGTGGCGCGGCGGTTGGCGAACAGATAAGCACAGTGCGGCTTCGCCGCACCGAACACTGCGATCACTCTTGCCAACGCTGTCTCGGTACCGGCGCGCATATCCATTGGCTCGGTGGCGAGCCAGATGGAATCGATGCGAATCATCGCAGCAGGTCTCGAAGAAAGGTTGCGCAAGCAGCGGCACCTTCAGTTGGCCAGTTCACTTTGATGGTGCCGCGCGGATGCTGGATTTCAACGCAGATATTCGACGATGCAGCGTGCGAATGTGCTCCGGTCAATTGTATGGGTAACGGAATAAATGCCGGTTGCAGCGCCGTGTTTTTCTGCGTTTGTACCCGAATCCATTTGTGAACGAGGTTCGCATTGAGGCTATGGCTGAGGGCAATGCTGGCAATCGAAGCGCCGGGCTGGGCACACTCTTGAATGATTTGAACCTTGAAGGATTTTGAATAGGAACGGCGTGTTGGCTGCATAAAATACCCGCTTAAAAGGCTAGAACTGGTGCCCACTTAAATTTAAGTGCACACCATGTCGTGGCTTTGCGGGGCCGGGTAGATGACTTGGCCGGACGCATACATTTTTTCGACCTTGAATGTAGGTCAGTGGGCAATGGCTCTCACATACGCCTGGCACGCCCGCAACGCGATCAATCCTTGGTCGCCGTCGTCGGCGATGCCGATAACTCTTTGAGTATGCGCTGGGTCAAGTTGGGCTCGATGGGCTACATGAACCACGCCGACGGCGCCGGGGGCGGCAGGCACGTTGCAGCCACTGGCTGAATCGGCGGCGTCGAGAATGTCTGCTACAACACGTTGGGAGTTTCTTGGAGTCTATTCGGGTCGCATTAATTCCGAATCCGACCTTGGTCGTGTGTGACACGTCTCGATCATCGAGGAAATCTACAATGTGGCAGAGGAGGATAACCAAGCTCGCGCAGCCTTGAAGTCTCCTCAAAAAAATTGAGGGACATTCACCCGGCCTCCCCATCCAACTCCGTCAGCCACCACCGTGCCGCAAACACAGAGATCTGCATGCCGCTCCCTCTTTGGTTTGGCGGGACTGTAGCCCGACGTATGCTGCCGGACCAGAAAGCCGTGGCTGATCAGCGCTGATCGATTTCAATCTTCTGCGTGGGATCTGGACTGTATTTTTGGCGCTTCAACTGCGGATCACCTTTGGCCAGACAGAAGAAGTAAATCTCGGCCTCACCGCAACCGCCGTGTAATGCACACTCACTGGCCTGCATGTGATCAAGCAGGATTTCTCGGCCTTGGGACTCGCAGAATGTGTTCGCCTCTTTGAGCGCCTGCCCCTTCGCGGACGCAGGTCCGCCAAAAGGTACCCGGGTTGAAATCGTGTAAGTATCAGGCCCGACCTTCATCGGCCCACTGTCCGCACAGCCCGCGAGAATTAGCGCAGACAAAACCGTCAGCGAAGCTTTCATTGTCGTCCTCCCCAGGAAAGTGTCGACTGTACTCCGGAGCGATTCAATCAGGCCTAAGGCGGCCTCGGAAATCATCGATATTGGCGATGCTAGCCTACTGCTTGGGCATAGCAAACAGGAGATTACCAAGCGGGTTTACAGGAGAATCGGCGCGACCGCGAAGCCATCAAAATAGGATAGTTGTGGAACACCTTCCCAATAATTATGGAACGCCTACCAAAAACCACCTTTTATTCTCCCCCCCCCGAAAACACAAAAGCCCCGCTAGTGCGGGGCTTTTGTGTAAATCTTGGCGGGAAACCAGGGGTTCGAGCCCTGGGAACGCTTTTAACGTTCGCCGGTTTTCAAGACTGCCGACTTAACAATACAAATCAACAGCTTAGGTCTTCATCATTTCCGCACCAGAGCATTTTTTGATGCCCTACAAGCCGCATAGAACAAGGGGCGCGCATCAGGTTGCGGAAACGACTTACCCCTCCCCCGGCGTCCTGCCGACCGAACACAAACCACCAATAGACCGCTACTCATCAGACAAATCGCATGGCTGCATCCGGCCGAGGCTGTGTAAAAACGTTTTCGAGCGCGAAGGGTACTCAAAACCGAACTGGAAATCGCGCATTTGCGTGAAATCCACATCTGCTGACGTGCCGATAAATGTCAGATTTAACGTAGACGCGCGCACTTCAATTTTGACGAAGCGTTTTTACACACTCTGGGCCAATAGCGGCCAGTCGACTGATCAGGTGGAGACGACCAAAATCAGACACTATCTGTTGTTCACCGTCTCTGCGCTATTAACATGGCACCTTGAAGTCTGAATGTTCCTGATGCGATGAAAAATGAGGCAGCACTTCCTCGGCCAGTTCTTGCATGGCTTTCCGATTGTGTGATTTATGGAATGCATTGTCATTTCCTGGCTCAAGCGCCCGTAGCTGGTGCAGGTAGAACGATTCCTCGCTGCACGGCCGGCCTCGCCGCAACCCGCTCGTGCCATGCGCTCAGGTGGGCATGCGCGCTGAAGTCGAAGTGGATGATTCGCACGATGTGGGTCCAACCGAATTGGGCGATGTCGGCAATCGAATACTCCTCGCCCGCGAGGTACGGATGCACCGCCAAACGACTGTCGAGCGTGGCAAAGGCTTCGTTCATCAGACAGCGGTAACGAGCGATTGCTGGAGGATTCTGCTCGGCGGTAAACAGCTCGAAATGCACCCGCTGGCCGATGATTGGCCCTACGCTTGCGGCGTGAAACATCAGCCATTGAATGGCTTCCCAGCGTTTGTGTGGCGCCGAGGGCAATAGCCGGCCAGTCATGTCGGCCAGGTAAAGCAGGATGGCCGCCGACTCGAACAGCGTTATGCCGGTGCTGTCGTCTACCAGCACTGGGATACGCCCGTGGGGGTTCAGGCGCAAAAACTCGGGCCGCGTGTTCTCGCCCTGATCGATTCTGACGTGGCGCAACGCGTACGGCAGCTCAAGTTCTTCCAGTGCGATGGTGATCTTGAATCCGTTGGGCGAGCTGTCGGTATAGAGCGTAATCATCTTGCGACCTCCAGCCCGTGGACCTTGCCCGGCAGGATGAGCGCTGCACAAACAACCCCAAGCACCACCATGCACGCCGACACCAAAATGGCGTAGCTGAAGCCTTGCACAGCACTGCCTCCACCAGCCAACACCGCAATGCTCACCGCTACTCCCACGGCCAGTCCCACTGCAGATCCGACTTCCTGAGTGGTGGTCAACATGCCGCCGGCCAACCCGTGATCGACGTCATCAACGCCTTCGATACCAGCCACTGTCCACGCCGGAAACGCGATGCCATAACCAATGCCCGCCAACAACGTGCCAGGGAGGATGGAAACGGCCCAGGGCGCATCCACTGCCAGCGATATACCCAGCAGCGCGAGGCCGGCGATGAACAACGTCATGCCACCCAAAATGACCGGTTTGGTGTCCACTTTGGCAATCAGCGTCGGCCCTGCCCAGGCACTGGAAATCGTGAACGCAATCGCCATCGGCAGCAATCCCAACCCCGTTTGGGTGGCGGTAAAGCCGAGGATTTCCTGCATATAAAGCGCCACAACGACAAAGGTCGGGCCCAGCGCGGTATTCGCGAGCAGCGACACCAGGTTCGCGCCGCCCGTCATAGGGCGCCAGAAAATCGAGAGGGGCATCAACGGGTATTCAACCTTGCTTTCTACCCAGACGAACACGGCGAGCAACCCCATCGCCAAGGCAATCAACCCATAGGTGACGGGAGACGACAGCCCGACGTGCTCGCTATTGGCAAACGCGAACACCAGCGTCGCGGCACCCGCAGCAACCAACATCGCCCCACCGATGTCAAGGCGCCTCGCGGCCATTGCAACATCGCGCTGCCCCGTCGGCAGGTAGCCTGCCAGAGCTATCACCAACATACCGACGGGCACGTTGATCCAAAGCACCCAACGCCATCCCAGGATGTCGGTGATAATGCCACCGAGGATCAGGCCCGCGACAAACCCACTCGCCGCTACGGCCGTCCAAGCACCCAACGCTCGATTGCGTGAAGCTTGATCAGGGAAAAGCGCCAACAACAATGAAAACGCTGCGGGTGAAAACAGTGCAGCGCCAAAGCCTTGCATGGCCCGTGTGGCGATCAGCATGGCCGGGGATTGTGAAAAACCACCGATCAAGGAACCAAGGGTAAAAATCACCAGCCCGGTAAGGAACACACGTCGTCGGCCAAACATGTCGGCGGCGCGCCCACCCAACAGCAGGAAGCCTGCAATGGCGACACCGTAAGCATTGATGACCCACTGCAAGGCCCCAGGCGTGAAGCCCAGGCTTTCCTGAATCTGCGGCAAAGGGATCATGGTGATGGAGAAGTCGAGCAATGCGACGAACTGGGTCGTGCACAGCAATATGAGGCAGAGTCGCCAGCGAGGATTGTTCATATAGGCATCCCGGTTGATATAGTTTTTCTAAAGTCGTTCGGCATCGCGAAACAGCGCGTATCATCAGGCTAGCGCTCGAAGATCGGAAACGATCGTTTCTAGTCACTGTCTTTAGGAAAACTAAATCAAATGGCAACCTCCCTGCCTTACCTTGCGTTACGCACCTTCGTTGAGGTTGGCCAACGCGGCAGTATCAAGGCGGCTGCCCAGGCACTGAGCGTCACATCTGGCGCCGTAAGCCAACAGATTCGGCTGCTGGAAGATCGGGTAGGCATAGCGCTTTTTACCCGCGAGAGAAGCGGCTTGCGCCTAACCGAAGCCGGGGCCAGCGTTCACCCTGCCTTGCTCCAGGCGTTCGAGCACATGCAGGAGGCTTTACAGTCGCTGGAACAGATCAAATCCCGGCAGACCTTGACCGTCAGTACCGTTGCCACGTTCGCGGCGTCATGGCTGGTACCGCGCCTGGGTCGTTTCAACCTGCGATACCCGCACATCGAGGTGCGGGTCGAAGCGACTTCTGCCTTAACAGATATGCGCCGGGACCGAGTCGACGTTGCGCTGCGACATGGGCTGGGGGTTTATCCCAACCTGCAGGTCACGCGCTTGATGGCGCCGGTGTTGGTGCCCGTGGCCAGTCCTGCCCTGATGGCCGCAAGCGCCCAGCTCACTGAGCCGCAGGATTGCCTCAACTTCCCACTGTTGCATGACTCTGACCGCGCCGACTGGTCCTTGTGGCTCGCAGCACATGGCGTTGCCAAAGGCCCACGTGCTGAACGCGGGACGGCGTTTGAGGATGACTTCCTGCTGATTCGCGCAGCCGAGGCCGGCCAGGGGCTCGCCTTGGTGCCCGTGGAATATGCGCGCGCGGAAATCGATGCGGGCCGACTCGTGCAAGTACTGGATAAGCCTTGGCCTGCACGCTTCGCCTACTATGTCGTGACTCGGCCGGACGCGATGCAGCGCGATGAGGTCAAGGCGTTTGTGGAGTGGATCATGGAAGAAGCACAGGACACGACATAGCGGAAGGCATGATCTGGCTGTTTTGGGTCGATTGTGTTGAAAAAGTTGGCCCTTCCAAGCTGCGCATGTACTGACTGCTGAAAATGTCTTTTTTGCGCGCAGCTACGCGAAATCTGAGCCCGGAACCCTCTGCTCAAAGTAGAGATTTCAATCTCAAACGCGTACTTTTCTGCCGTGGAAACCATGGTCGACTTTTTCAACAGAATCGGTCGAGAGCGGACACTCATGACCTTGGAATGGGCTCCCAATCGCCAACTGCTACGCTGTTCACTCCACCAGAGGACCGCCGATGCCCAACTCAGACCTACTCCCTTCCCTGCTCTCCAAGCTCTACGAAAACCAGTTGGCCCTTGAGGCGTCCATCATGGAGATCTCGAACTGGGTCGAGCAGCGTGGCTCCGCTGATGTGGCCGAGAACGTGCGTGGCGCTCTGCACACCATCGACGAGAACGAAGAGTTCATCAAGCTGACCCTGGCCGTCCTCATGGCTCCTGACTGATCAGACAGTCAGCGAGCTATCGCCCTGACATACGCCTGGCACGCCCGCAGCGCGATCAATCCTTGATCGCCATCACCGGTGATGGCGAGAATTCGTTGAGCATGCGCTGGGTCAAGTTGGGCTCGCGCGGCTCCATGAACCACGCCGACGGCGCCGGGGGTGGCAGGCACGTTGCAGCCACTGGCTGAATCCGCGACGTCGAGAAGGACTGACAGCCGGACATCAGAAGTGGCAAGGTGATCGCGTAGAGCAGCCTGGTTGCGCTGGGCATCGGATAATTCCCTGGTGTGTTGTTGGTCCTGGCCGGCGAGCTGCTGCTCCAGGGCCAGGCGCTTGTCCTGCTCGGCGCGTGCTTGGGTGGCGGCGGCATTGGTGATCGCCGCCAGGTCATCCTTGTGCAGAACTGCCTGCTCGGCGAGCTTCTTACCCATCCGCCAGTCCTGCACCTGCCAGGTGCCGGCGGCACTGATGACCATCGCCAGCAGGATCGCGGCCAGGATCTGCCCGGCCGTCATCACGGCACATCCTTGAAGAAGACGTGATGCCCCAGGCGCAGGGTCTGCTTGGCCTTCGCCGCCCAGGCCGGAGCCTTGGGCATGGTGGTCGCGTAGTAATGCGTGGCGCCGCCGGTAGGGTCGGCCACGGCGGCGGTGATCACCTGGTCAGCCGCGCGCTGGGCCTGGGCAAACTGCGCGGCCGGGATCACCTTGGCGCCACTCAGGTATGCATAGTTCGGGTCGTTTTGATTCCAGCAACTGAACTGCCAGGGCTTCAGGCACACGCCTGCATAGCCCTCCCCCCACCACGACTTGTCCTTGCCGTCGAACACTCGGTTACGGATGGTCCAGGCCACGGCGATCTGTCCGTCCAGACCTTCGCCACGGGCCTCACCCCAAAGGGTGCGCGCCAAGATATCCCAGTCTTTTTCAGTTACGGTCATACTTTTCTCCATGCGAAAAAAAACCGCACAACGGCGGGGATTAGAGGTGAAAACCAGCTTGGTTAACTTGGGCGCGCGGTGCAGCCCCAAGGGGAATATTGGCAATACAGCTATTGCGATAACGAGTTCCAACAACGTTATTATTTGACAGCTTCTAGATGGGGCACATCGCTATCATCTGCGCCAAATTACGCATAGCAGAAGGAGCGCGTTAATCGTGTTGAGACCCGCCAAAACTACCAATCACCACGGATGGGTTTGGGTCTATAAAAAAATCAGACGCCTTGGATTTTCTCGTTTTACTGCTTTTTACAGGGTAAGCCTCTACGTTCTACGAGGAGATACCGGAACTTTTAGGTTCAAATATGGCTGGCAAAAATTCCGCTTCCGCCGTTAATTACGGATGGCGCCGGGCTTAAAGGTTTACCTAGCCCGACTCGTGCCCGACCCGGGCGATGAATGCGGCGGCGCGCGATGTGCCGACAATGCCATAACGATTCATAGCCGTGTTCAGGACAGGAACAAAAACGCCGGCTTGGTGGCCGGCGTTCGGGAGGATCTGCAGCAACTGCTGCTCGGTAATAGGCATGGCTTTTCTCCAGGCAAAAAATACCCGCTCATGGCGGGTGGCGGTGTTCAGCGGAAACTCAAGACGCTTGTGTAGGGCCCAACCGATTGATGGTTGCGCGGGCGGCTGTGCGTGCCTCTTTGATGTCGTCCGGGATGGGCGTGTCATCCTCAAGCAGGGCGAAGGCATGCCAGTTGGTCTCATTCAGGTACGCGCGGGCCTGGTCGAGGCTGACCTCATCCGCCAGATCCTGCTCTGTCTTGATCAGTTCAAGCTTGCTCCAGTCCACCATTTTCTTGTTCCTCCTGAATTTCTGGCAGTTCAATCACGGGCGGCGCGGGTGGCGAGGTGTCAGGGAACTTTACCGGACCGCTGCCCGCATCGATTACGATTGGCTCTACTGGATTGCGGTATTCCTCGGGGCTGTTCCAATCGACAGGAAGACACAAAGTAAAGTTAAGAACTCCGTCAATACGTTCGACGTATTCCGTCTCTACGAAAAACTTATTACCAACCGCGCTACCCGGCAAGCGGTATCCTGTGGGGATACCAGACAAATCGATTACATCCCCATTAATAGTGATTACGTCACCTTTAACCGATGCGTCGAGCGGTTCGTCCGTCAAAAACGGGAATAGTTTAATTTTCATTTCCAGTGGCTCATGATAATACCTTTTACGCCGAAAGCTTGGGCTGACGCACCGTTTTTTATGACCATTGTTAGTAACGTCTGGCTGCTCATATACGCCAACATTAGGGTGAAGTCATTAGCCTGTGTCGGAATGCATGTGATTGCGACGTTTGTGAAAGTCGAATCCACCCCGGTGTTAGCCGGCACTGTAATAGAAACCGTGCTTACCATATTTGCGGGGCAGGAACCTGTATTAGCGAAAGTTCCGTTCATAATCATAAGCCCGCTTATGAACTTGTTAACTACAACCCCGCTAATCACAGTTCGCGAGTTAATGCCTCCGCCGATTACAGCAGGATCGGCGCCCGCATTGAAGTCGTTATACATCACACGCCATGCGCCCCAAACCCCGTTAACCTGTATGCGTTCGGCGCGAATAGATTGCGTTATCCCGTATGCTTCTTGGTGTAAATACCCTGCACCGTGAACTGTGTTCCTCAAGAAAAGAGCATTACCCGAAAAACTTGGAGGCCCGTTTGTAAATGTACCGTTAAGGGCGTAGATCATTGCAGTTACGAGGAGGTTACAGTCGGCACCGTTCCCCACAACCTGAGCAATACCGCCATTCCACCCAGCATGACCGACCGTTAGTACCTCGCCAGCTTTCACGCTGTCGCGAAATGCCTTCGGCAGCCCCAGAGCGCTCTGCGCCGCAGCTTGCGTCGTTGCGCCTGTTCCACCACGCTCCAATGGCACCGGCGCAGCGGGTGTGCCAATCCCCTGATAGATCTCCAAGGTCATCGCATTTATCTTTGAACTCGCCACGCGGGGCGTGTCGCCACCGAGACCTGTAGGCGGCGTACCGAGAATAATTTCTTGTCTTGCCATGGCTTTCTCCAGGCGAAAAAATACCCGCATAGCGGGTGGTGTAGATCAATTGGTGAGTGTGGTGAGCGCTCGATCAGGTGCCGGGAAGTCTGGCGAATACCGCGCCGGGCATGCCCATATTCGACCACGCGCCAAGCGCCGTTACACCAAACACCTGTAGGCACGACTGGGAGTAGTTGAACCTTACGCCGATAGGTGTCCAGTTAATGTGCGTCGGGGTCAATAAGCCTCGCGAGAACGGGTTGATCATGAAGTACTCGTCAGCGAGCAGGGCTGCGGTCAGGGAGTTGCGCCAGTAATACCCGTTTGCAATTGGGTTTATCTGCACCTTGCCCTGGAATGACCACGAGCTACTTGCCTTTGTGAAAAGTACCGGTGTGGCGCCAGAGTCGAATATCACAGAACTGTTAGCGTCCCACATTCTCAATCCATAATCTGCCTTTGTTATTGATGCAAAAACGGCTGCAAACCACTTTCCATAAGGCCTATAGTCGATATTGATCGTGGTCAGTACAAACCCAGTCCAGTTCCCCGGACCGCCAGAAATAGTCATCCCGGTGTATAAATCATCTGGTCTGTCAGGGGTATTCCTGATGAAGATGCACGGAGGCTCAGGCGTTGTTATCGCCGACGGGAATGTAACGTAGGCAGTTGAGCTTCCCGAAGCCTGATAAGTCCCGTTGTATAGCGCGCATAGTCTTGGCTGTTCTGAGTCGATCTGAACGTAGTTACCGTCATTTACAACCGATAGGCCGAAATTCAATTTTTAAACCTCATTACCAAAAGCCTGAACTGAATGCTTGTGCTAAACCAATCGGTCTCTGCTGGGTTTTTATTTCTCACCTGAACAACGCCCGGCGAAACAGTCATATAAGGCAGGGCGCTGCTACAGTATTGGTTCGCAGCTGCAACTGTCGGAAGTACGACAGCAGTACAGTTCGCAGGATCAAACCCGGGGATGGACACCGTCACCACAGGGGTGACGGCCAGGTTGTAGAGCGCATTGTGCAGCACCTGATAGGTGTAGCTGTCGGTATCCATTTCGAGCACGCCATTCGCGCTCCACGTCCTCACTCCATAGGTCATGGCGAAAGTCTCCCCACCAATACACGCAGAAGCTCGTTGATGTCGTACACCGCAAGGCCATCGTTATTGAGCAGCGTCGAGCCACCGGTGCCAGCGCTGCGAAGCGTGAACGTGCCGGCCTTGACGTTGATTTCCAGCAACGGCCGCCCCTTGGAGTCAACCGCTTCAGATCTCAGCGTCATTCCCAGAATGATCTCCTGGATGAATGCCTTGTTGATGACCGCTTGGTTTATGAAGACCTGGCCACCACTCACCACGAATGGCGTTATCAGTTGCCCGCTCACCTCATCCACAATTGCGAAGCGTTGAGCGAACGCGAGGATCTCCGATGTATTGCCGTCAGAGCCCAAGGAAAGCCCTGCCATTACCTTCTTGCCGTTGCTGGTGGTTTCGGCCTTGATTGTCGTCATCGCCGAAACCTTACCGTCGGTGGTGACTTGGGCCTTGCTGACGACCTGAATAGCTGCCGAGTTATCACCGGCTACCGCCTTAAGGGTTTTGATCTCTTCGGCAGTGGCTGCTTTGTCAGTTGCCATGGCTGTCTGGACGGTCGTGATGCTTGCCGCGTTCGCCGCCACGTTCGCTTCGACAATATCTGTACGCTGCGACTGCGCGAAATCCCGCTCAGCAATTGCGGACATCAGCGACCAGGCCCCGGCCGAGGCGGTGTCATCACCCGCACTGCCCTGCTCCGAGCCTGCAGAGTCTGATTTCACCAGTGCATAGACGCCTTCCAGGCGTTCGGCAGTGGCCGTGACCTTGCCGTCCACCTCTTCGATAGCCGCCTTGTTCTGGCTGATTTCCAGCGCCATCGCCGCATTCGTTTCGGCGATGGTGCCCAGGTTGAACCAGTAGTTGGCGTTCGGCGGTGCGGTGTTGACCGGTACCGCCTTGGTGGCCTGGAACAACTGTTGGCCTACCCGGACCATGTCGCCCTTGACGTAGGTCTTTGTGGAGACGTACTCCAGAGCGTCGACCACTTCCGAGATCAGATCCTCCAGCTCCTGCTTGGCCTTCTCCAAGCGATCGTTGACCGAGCCCGGCCCATCACCACTAATCAGGTCGATTTCTTCCCGCAGGCTCTGGTACAGCGCGCCCTTGCCGATCTTCTCGGCGAAGTACTTGTCGTACTCCGTCTGATCAGAACTGGCCCGGCCATTCACTGCGCCCGGGATCGGCCAGAACGGCCCGACGTTGCCGGTACGGTCCACCAGGCGAGCCCAGAAGTAGAGGCTCGCCCCGGCCAGGATGTTCTGCATCTCATGCTTGGCCTGCGGGTAGCTGAAGTCGCTCAGCTTCACCGCAGTGGTTAGGTCCGGTGACTGGCTGTACCAAAGCTCCGTCCGCTGGGTGTCCTCGGCGCCCGGCGGGAAGCCCCACTGGATGCCAATGCCATAGACCAGGCTGCTGGTGGTCAGGAACGCCACCGCCGGCGGCAGGCCAACCTTCCCTTCCAGGTTGGTCAGGTTGGAGCTCTTCCAGATCGACGAGATCTCGAAAGCGCTCACTGACCGAACCCGGGCCACGTAGGCGCCGGAGTAAATGCCAGTGACGTCGACGCTGGTCGAACCGGCGCGCTGCACCTTGATCCAGTTGCCGCTGTCCTTGCGCCACTCCACGTCATACGCGACCGCACCGTTCACAGCGGGCCATGAAATGTTCATGGTGCTGATGGCGATGCCCTGGTTCACGGCATAGCTCGACGTCAGTGTGACGCTCGCCGGCGCCGGAACGACGGTGATCGGCACAACGCTGATTGGGCGTTCTTCCAGGCGCGCGCCGGTGTCGATGTGCGCGAACTTGCTCGGGTCATACTGCACAGCCGATATCTCGAACACGCCAGGCTCCGGCCGCGCCACACTCACCACCCGGTACAGCGGGATGGCGAGGTCGTCGGCATCCAGCGCCCACACCAGTTCGGGTTCGGGCGCAACGGAGTAAGCCACGGTAACGGTGACCTGCCGGCCGCTGACCAACTGCACGGTGCGCCCCTCGCATTTGCCGTCGGGCAGGTTGAGGATCAATCGGTCACCGGGCTTGGCGTGGGTATCACGGTCCAGCGTGATGACCTTGCCGTTCACCGCAGAGATGCGCCCACCCACCGGCCGACCGGCCAGGAGTTCGTCGGCGATCGGGATCACGTAGCCAGGCAGTGGGATACGCCCGTCGAGGCCGACCTTGAAAGTAACGGCCCGGTCCTTGGAGTTGGTGAGCAGCGCCCACTTACCGCGGCGCTGCGCCTCAGACTCACGAGTGCAGCCGATGGCACTGATCTCCAGCGGATTGTCGCCGTAGCGTCGCTGCAGCTTGGCATCTGTAACGGCAGTGACGTCGGTGTCGTAGTTGTTCGCCGGGTTGTCGTAGCTGATCAGCGCGCGACTGTACCGGGTGCGCTCCGACGCGCTCGAGTAGGTGAACTTGCTGTCGATCACATTCGCCCGGGTGTAAGCGAAGTCGAAATCAGTGGCGCGCGGCATATCAGACAGTGTGAAGACCTGGCCCTGGGCCCAGTAGGTCATGCCCCGATAGATCGCCGAGATGTCGCGCAGCAGCGACCAGGCATCAGCTTTGCTCTGCAGGTTCAGGTTGCAGATGAAGCGCGGTTCCTGGCCGCCCTTCCCGTCCGGCACCAGTTGGTCGCAGTACTGCGAGATGCGGTAGAGCTCCCACTTGTCCACCATCCACGGCTTGATGCGACGGCCCAGGCCGAAGCGGTCGGCCGTCGTGATGCCGTATGTAGCCCAGGTCGGATTGTTGGTGTAGGCCTCTTTGAGCGTTCCGTCCCAGATACCACTGTATGTCCGCGACACGGGGTCGTAGTTGCTTGGGACCTGCCATTTACGAGCCTTGCAGCCGACGGTTACCGCCGGAATGCTACGGAACTGCTCGGCCGAGAACTCGATGTAAAGCAGCGCGGTGTTCGGATAGCGGATCTTGGCGTCGATCACCTCGGTGAAGCCCGCAATCTGCATCGTGTCCGAGATTTTGTTGTTGTTCTGGTTGATCGTCAGACGGGTGATGCGCATCAGCCAGCCAGTGGTGGCCCTGGGCAAATCGATACGGCGGGTGCGCTCGTAAGTGCTGGTGGTTTTGCCGTCGACAGCCTCACTCAGCACCTGCTGATAAGCACCGCCGTCCGTAGCCAGTTCGACTTTGTACTCAATCCGGTAGCCGTTGATATTGCTGTCGGCATCTACGGACTGGAGCGCCGGCCAGGCAAAACGCACGCGCACAGCCGAAAGCTGGGTGTTACTGATTGCCCGAACCCACGGCGTGCCGCTGCGCAGCTCGGTACTGATGGTGGTTTCGTTCTCGATCGAGGGGATGCCCTGGATATAGGTCTGGTCCACGGCCCCGGTGCGCCACTCCCACTTCACGTTCGGGAAGTTCATGTTGCCCTGGGGGTCTTGCAGCGGGGTGTTGTCGAGGTAAATGTCGCGAGCGGTTGGGGTGCCTTCGAACTCACCCTCCCCGATAGCGATCAGCATCTTCGCGATAGCAACGGAGCGCAGGCTATCCGGGGCTTCCGTTGGCGTTTTTGCTTTCTCTTCGCCGCCCTTGGCGCCGTGGATATCAATCTTGCGTGCTGCGCCCATGCTTTCCTCCAGGCGAAAAAAAGCCCGCTCGATGGCGGGCTGGCTTAGCTAATTCAAATCACGTTTTCTGAGGCTGAAGATCCAGCATTAGCGTGTCGTTTTTCTTGGGAAAAGCAGTGTTTAGCATCAACATGAACTGATCCCATGACGTTGACGCTCGCATCAACGCAATTAGCGCGTGAACATGCTGTGCCAGCGCGGGATGTCCAACATCTTCAGTCAGCAGTTGATGATGTTTGCCTTTACGATTGCCCTTGGCATCCTTCGGGTTTCTTGCCTCAAGCTCCTGCACAATGCCTGGGGCAAGACGCTCATAAACAATATCATTCGTGTACATCCCAGCAGCACCGGGCCTGCGAGAAGGCGAGCTAAGGTCTTTTCGCTGCCACCCCTTCAGGCGAAACATTTGATTGTAGAATTCGTCAGGGAATCGCTTAGCCCATGCAGCAAGTTCTTTCCTCAAAAACTGGTCGAGAATCGCTTGAAGTGCCTGTTTGTCCCTAACCTCCTGATAGCCTGTAGCCTCGTCCACCAGCGCGGTGATACCAATATGCGCAAGGCCGCGCATGATGATCTCAGCTTTTGCCGCCACAGGGAGCTGGGCTTTAGATAGCCCCCCGGAATCCCTTGCTTTTAACCAAACCTCACAAATTTGTGGCAACGCTGCCGCCGCAATTCCGTGAGCAGTTCCGCCACCTTGGCCGTGGCGATATTCAATAGGAGAAACGGCCAGCGCCATTAACTCACTGGAAATAAAGGGAAAAAGTGCCTTCGCATTCATAAAAAATGGCAGTTTCCCACCGGCGTCTTCATCATCTCTGCGCCAGTCTTTACCCCCATACCCCCTTCCAAGAGCACGCCCGACACCACGTTGCGACAAAACCCGAGTCCCGTCAGGGAGAACAGCACAATCAATAGTCAATTCGCCTATTGAAAGCTGTCCGACATAAAGTGCTTTGGGAGCACCCCATCTGGCATCGGCTGCTTTTTTGGCTATTTCTGAACGCGCTTCAGCTGAAAGCGACTTCGCTCTTGCCGCACCGCCCTTAGCTTTTCCAGTTGGCTCAGTCATGCTTGCATTCCTTCTTTAACAATGCATGCATTCAATCACCAATATGCAAGCATATCAACTATTAAATGCAAGCATACTCACGCTTTGTCTTCGGCATAGATGGCGGCGCTGATAATTGCGCCACCCCACCGGCGCTCGCCTATACAAAGCGGTACCGGGTTGCCGGACGCAGTGGTGTTCTTGGCGCTGCCGAAGGCATAGCCGGGGGTGTTCTCTGGCGCGGCGCTGGTCTTGAGGCCGCCGGCCTGGGGACTGAGCATTTGGATCACGCCGCCCAGCACCATCGAGCCGCCCATCATGATCAGCGCGGAACCGAATGGTGCCCCTGCGCCGAATGTGCCGCCGGTGATGACGAGGCCGACAACGATCAGCACTGCGCCGACAATGGTTTGCAGTGCGCCGCCGCGCTTACTGCCGGTTATCACCGGAGCAATGCGAATATCACCCTCGCCCGTGAATCCAAGCTCCTTCTCCGCCAGGTTTGTCTTGCCGCGAAATACGGCGAACTCAACCCCACGGGACTTGGCGTTGGACAAGAAGCGCTCGAACCCTGGAATTTGCACGCACAGAGCCTTAACAGCTTCTGCCGGCGTCCTTACGGCCATCCGAAAGGACCTCCCAAACTGACGAAGCTGTCCGTAGAGCAGGATCGTGGTCATGGGCTGATAATTGATGGCAAGTGCCGCCATGTGCTTTTCTCCAGGCAATAAAAAGGCCCGCAGAAGCGAGCCTTGAACAATTTGATGTGCCGCTACAGGCAGCCTTGCAGCGCGATCAGCCGTTTATTGGCGATCCAGTTACCCACCACCACGTAATACTTCGCCTCTGAGCCCGCGCCCTTGGGCTGGATGTCAACGAAGTACTGGGAGCCCTCAGTGAATACCGTATATCCGGTGTCGCGCCCCGGCTGAAGCGTTGCCCCAGGCGTGCCGCCGAAGATCGGCTGGTTCTGCCATTCGTACTGGACGCATTTAGCCAGCGTGGCGTCGGTTTTCTTCGAGGTCAGCACCTTATACGGCCCCGCCTGGCGCGCCTCATTCATCGTCGGCGTCATGCACCCCGCCAGCATCGCCACCGCTACCGCCGCTATCAAAATCCGCATGTCGTTCCCTCGTTGGTTTGGCGGGACTGTAGCACTGGAGAGTGAAGACACGAAAAAGCTTGTTATGCCTCCCCCAGCATGAAACTCTATTTCCACATCAACCAATCACGCGCCCATAGATCAGCAAGCATGTCAAACCGAACTTCATGGCCTCGTGATGAGATCCCATTTGATCTGTATCTCTTGCTCACATCATATGCGCACGCTGACCTTGAAAAATTGCGAATTCAAAGCCTATGACACTAATCGTAACCATCTCATCCCCTCTTTTCGTTCTTCAGGTTGGTGATCGTCTCTTAACTACCTCCGAAAGAGGAAAGACACAAGAATTTGACGCCAAGTCGAATAAAAACGTTGTTTTTGAAGCTTCAAATGGATTGGCAACAATCAGCTATGCGGGCGCGGCCTTCATCCAAGGCAAACCAACAGACGAATGGATAGCGATGCAGCTTCACCCTTGGGTAAAGGAAATGCTCGCGGACGGAGCTGACCCATGGTCAGTTCAGCTTGGCGCTTCAGAATCTGCAGGTAGGCTCTCGATAGATGGGGTCATCAAACGGCTTCGGGAGAGGCTTTCAGATCTGCCTGATTCTGAAACTAGAACCTCAGGATTGACGGTTGTTATTTCCGGATGGAGGTCAAAGCGATCAGAGATAAAGTCGTTTTTAGTTGAATTTACAAAGAGCAGCAACCCAGCGAACAAAGCAATTCGGGCTATCGGATTTCGACGAAAAGCTGGGGTTAGAGCAAGCTTCGGGGTGGACATGGTTGGTTCAGGCGATCGCGCTGAGACAAGAGCATACTTTGACCATTCATGGAGCGAACTTCACTCTCAAGTCACACACCCACAATCGTTCGAAGAGTACGAGCTTTACGTCAAAAGCATCCTTGATTTAACTGTTGCGACAGTTAAATTCGCCTCATCTATTGAACCTACAGTCGGCTCCAATGTACATGCTGTTCTATTATGGAAACCGGAGCAGCCGCACCATTTTATTGCCGAGACACATTTCTACAGCGATTCCCCGCATCCAGTCACCATAACAAACCCTATACGCACAATTGATGTTCAGGATGCAGCCGTTACTGGGTGGGTTCTTTTCAATGGCGCAGTTCATGCCCCTTCCTATTTAGTTGGGAGTCAGACGATATATGGAGAGGCAACCACACTCCAAATGATGGGCGCAAATAAACAAGGTGGTGTGAGCCATCTTTACACGCCCATCGTCCGACGTAGGTCATGAAGTCTAGAATTGGACAGTACACTATTAGGCAAAAATGGAACGCTATAAGTGCCAGCAACTCTCTCTGCAAATTAGGCTGTTTATTTCGCGTTTTTATGCCTGAGAACCAGATATGTCCGGTCATGCCAGGGGCCGCCGAAAACTATGATCTCGGACGACCTGCCGTATAGGTGGTGCAGCAGGAACGGGCCAGGGCCGAAGGTGCCCGACTCTTCGCCTGGTAGCGCCGGATCAGTGCCCAAATAGATCCCCGCATGATTCGGGTGAACCGTTCGCCCGACCTGCATAACGATCAGATCCCCTCGCCGTGGCCGGTCGACGCGCACAAAGCCAGCGGCCTCGTAGTTCGCCTCGTACAGGCTGGCGTTCTCCGCACTCTCCCACCAGCCGTCGGTGCGCTGGAAGGCTTCGAACTCCAACCCCCATTGCCGCCGATACCAATCGGCGCAGACCTGCCAGCAGTCCCAGGCACCGTGCACGAACGGGCGCTTGAGCAGCGGCGTGCTGCCCGTGGGAGTGATCGACCTGAGGTCGCCCTCGGGCCAACTCAGGATGTGCCAGGGCAAGGCCGTGGCCTCGCACATGGCCAAGTCGTGCGGTGACGGCCTGCTAGTGGCGTCCGGGTGTGAATGAACAATGCCAATCACCTGCCCCATGTCCTCCGCCGCGGCGTAATCCTCGGGATCAAGCCGAAACTCTTCGTTCGGCTCCGTGGCGATGTTCCGGCATGGGAAGTACTTCTGTGCCCGGCCTATAGCCAACAACAGCCCACAGCACTCGCGGGGATACTCCGCTGCCGCGTGCGCCTGAATCGCCGCAATGATGTGTTTGCGCATGGTCAGCTCCTGGCTATCAGGGAAACGGCGGGGAAGCCACCGAAGGACAGCTCGTTGTTCTCCCCAAAGCGCAACTTGCAGGACGACAGGCAGCCTTTGCACTGATCCTTGGCTGGGTCATCCGTGGGGTTGTCCTCGGCATCGAACATGGCCGCGCCGGTGTAGCCGCAGTCAGGCCCGCGGTATCCATTGGTCATGGCCCAGTGGCAGAACGTGGTCATCTGCCTGCCGGGTAACCCATGGTTGTCGATCTCGCCCGGGGAAGATAGCTCCCAGACCACGGCCTCGCCGTCCTCGCTGGTTTTCTGGTCGATATACCAAATCTCCAGCGCTTCCTGGGTCGGGTCTGCAGTCGGGTTGCCGTCGGGGAAGTTGGCCGCGTCCAGGTACTGAGCCAGGGTCTCTCGAACTGTCAGCTTGAACTTGAGCATGTCCTCGAAGGCCAAGCACAGTGCCGTGACGCGGCCGTTGACGTTGCCGGCGGCGAATGTCGGCCGTGAGGCTGTGCCGTCGCTACTCGAGGAAATCCCCTCAATCTGCACCGGCCAGGCCGCGTACTCCTCTCCCTGCCACCAGATCGACTTCGCCGGCAAATCCTCTTCCAAATGCTCGTAGGCCAGCAGCTCTTCAGGTGTGTGCGGAATGGCGTGCCCGTGGAAGCGCAGGTAATCCGCGCCGTACTCAGTCCCGTCAATTTCAAACAGGCGAATCTCGCCGCCGGGCTCCAGTTTCTGGATGTCCGTGATCAGTGCCATGGATGGGCCTCAGGGATGAAAGGTTTGCTTGAAGGTGGCGGTGATGGCGTAGACCTGACCGCCGCGGTGAACCGGTTTGTAGCCGTTGCACTTGTAGAGGCCAAGCTGGCCCAGCGGGGGTTCCCACAGGAAGCCCTTGGCGCCCTTGTGCCGATCGAGGAACGTCTTGATTTCCAGAACGCGAGCCTTGGCGCCGGTGAACGTGAGCGGCCAGGATTGGGACTGGTTGTTGAGACCATCCTCGACCGACTGCTCGTACCCATCGCCGAACTGCTTGGTCCGGACGCGCTGGGTCACATCACCCTCCGCGCCCTTTTCCGTTGCCCAGGTGAATCGTTCGATTGCCATCAGCGCCCCTTGATTGCTTTGTTGATGACGCCGCCCTGGCCCATGTCCTTGTTGCGCATCTGCTGGTACTTCTGCTCAACAAACGCCGCCAACTCCTTGCCAAACAGGTCGTAGCCAGGCGCGTCGGCGGAGGACGATGCGTTGCCGTCTCCGTCGATATGCACCTCGACATTGATCTGTGTTGCGCCGGCCCCGCCACCGCCCATGGCCATAACGCCGAGCTTGCCGCTGGACGTTCGGGTCAGCGGCATGATCGCCTCCGGACCGGCCTCACCAGCGATACCCATGTTGCCGTTCGCCATGCCAAACGAGGTTGGCTTGCTGACGATGGAGTTGGTGAACGCGCCGCCGTCGGCGAACATCTGCACCCCGCCCGACCAAGCGCCGCCCATGGCTTGCGGGAAGTAGCTACCGGAGTAGCCCCCCGCTGAAGCGCCAAGGTTGGAAGATGCAGCGCCAGCAGATCCGGCGGCGAGCCCGTTGCCGCCGGCGGCACTGCCGCCGAAGTAACTCGCCGCAGCCCCCACCAGGCTGCCCAGCAAAGCGGAACTGGCCTGACGTGTCGCAATACGCGCCATGTCCGCCAAAATCGACTTGGTGAAGTCCGCGAACGACGCTTTGCCTGTAACGGCGAAGTTGACCAGCGAATCCTCCATGGAGCTAAAGGCGTTGCCGAACAGGCTTTTCGTCTGGCCGGCGATGTTTCGCGCCGAGTCCAGGTAATTGTCCCAAGCTGCCGTCGCGCCCTTCGTCCAATCGCCCTGGGCGGCTTCCACATCCGCGTAGTTCTGCCGGATCTGGTCAGTCGCCGCCTTGTTCGCATCGGCGAGCGCCTGAGATTTACGCTTGAACTCTTCCTCCGACATGTTCCGCGACGGGTCGGACTTCTGGTTGGCCAACTCCAGGGACTGCTGAGCAAACCGGTCTTGCTGGCTGTTCAGCTCGCCGCTGAGTGCATTTTGGCGATCACCCTGGCCCACGCCGAGGACTGCGCGCTGGCCAGCCAATTCAAGTGCCCGCTGCTGCTGCCCCAGCGCCTGGATGTAGGTGCTGATCGCACGCTCCTGCTTGGCAAGGCGCCCGGCCTCATTGGTGGCCAACACTTCAAGCTGGCTGTCGGCATCCTTCTGTGCCTTGACCATCCCTGCGCGTGCGTCAGCGATCTTCTGGTCAAGCTGGATGCTTTGCGCGGCCGACGTAGTCTTCTTGCCCTTGGCGGCTTCCAGAGCGGTGATTTCCGCCTCGTAGGCTGCCGTCACCTGATCGCGCTCGTTGCCGATCAGGGCCTGGCGACGCAGCAGGTAGTCAGCCTCGGATACCAGTCCGGCCTTCTGCGCCGCGTCCAGTTCCTTCTGGTAGTTTTTGTAGTCCGCGGCGATGGCCGCCAGGTTGTTCTTGGCGTCGTTGAAGCCGGTCAGGTCGACCTGGGTACCGACAGTCTTAGGGTCTTTGAACTTGTCGTTGATGTTGGAGATGTTTTTGTCGACCGTTGCCTGATCAAGGCGAGAGTCTTTCGGGTCGACCTTGCGGATGTCTTCGAGCTGCTGCTTGTACTCCTTGATTGCCTCGGTGCGCTTCTGCTCATTCGTCCACGACGATTTGGTCAGGATGTCGATTTTGGCCATGGACGACACTGCGTCGCCCTGCGCCTTCGCCTGCTCGCCTTCCCACTTGGCGATATCCGCCTGAGCGGCTTTCTCATCCTCCAGCATGTTCAGGCGGTTTTGCCGGAACTCTATCAAAGCATCCTTGGACTTTTGGTTCTGAAATAACCCGTCCATGTTCTGGGCTTCGAGAAGCCCGGCTTTCGCGGTCTCGATATCCGAGTTGATGTCGCGGCGCCCGGCGTTCTTCAGTCCATCCGCCGCCTTGGCAACAGCGTTATACGCCCGCTCCCAAAAGCTCAGGTTTTCCAGAATCTTCGGGGTGCGCTCGTTGATCGCGTCAGCGTAAGACTCGGTCGCCAGTTTCACGGCGCCGGCGTGGTCGCCCTGCTCTTCCAGTGCAGCAATCTGCGAGTAAACCGAGGCAGTCAGATAGTGGTACTGGTCGTTCAGCGCGGCGGACGCCTTGACCGGGTCGTCGGCCAGCTTCGCGAACTCGGCGACCGTCTCGCTCACCGCCTTGCCCGTGGCTTCCTGCATCGACACAGCGGCCTGGGTGATGCCAGTGAAGCTCTCGCCAGCGATCTTGCCGTTGTCGGCCAGCAGCGCGAGAACCGCAGCAGCCTGGCCGGTGGTGCCCACGGTTGCGCTGACCTGCCGCGCCATGTCGCCCAACTGCTCTGCGCTAACTCCAGCATAGTTGCCGGTGAGGATCAGTGATTTGTTGTACTTGTCCTGCTCTTCGCTGCCTTTGTAGTAGGCGACCCCAAGAGCGGCGACAGCGCCTGTCGCAAGGGCAATAGGCGCCAGCATGGCCAATAGGCCGGCGGCCGATGCGCCAGCACCTGCGCCAAGCTGAAGAACAGCACGAACACCGCTCCCCCAGTCACCAGAAGACAGCGCGTTGCCAAGCTGCGTAACGTTTTCCTGCGCCTGGCGGGTGCCGAGGCGCAGCTTGTCGAAACCGGTGGCGGTTTTTTCGAGCTTGGCATAGTCCTTGTCGATATTGCCCAGGGCTTTGTTGTAGTCGTCCTGACTCAGGCGCCCCTCGTCCAGGTGCTTGCCCAGTTGCTCAACTTGAGTGTCGAGTTTCGCCAGCGCCGCGCGGGCCGGGTCAATTGCCCCCAGCAAGCTGTTGAGAGCTTTTTGCTCATCCAGAGCGGACTTGGCCAGGGCCACCTGCTGCTTGTCGAGCTGCGCGGAGATCTTCGCCGCTTCTGCCTCGCCATAGGCGCCGGTTTTGGTCAGCTTGGCGAGAGCATCACGCAGCTTTGCCAGGTCCTGGGTAGTTTTGGCACTGGTGGACAGCGACTTTTCCAGCGCCTCCATTTCGTTCATCAGCGAGACGGCGGACTGCTCGGCCCGGCCGCCAGCCTTCGCCATCTCATCCAGGCTTGTTTTGGCCTGGATCGCATCGGCCGAGTCGATCTTGACGCCGAGTTCTGCAATGTTCATCGACTCACCTTGAATAAGTGCCCGTGGTTACGGGCTGTTTGCCCTTTCCTCCGCCATGACGCGCAGGGCTTCGCCTTCCAGCACCTGAAGGTCAGGGAAGATTTCAGCGAGTTTCTTTTTCTTGATGCCGAGAAATCCGGCCACGTCGCGGATGCTGCTGTAGTCGAGACCGATCGCGCCGCCGGTGCCAGCCCGCCACTGAGTGGACATCCTGTTGAACAGGAGGAAGGCCGGCCAGTTGCAGGGCCAGACCTCGACATCTTCCTCATCGAGGTCGGCAGCCGTCAGCCCGAGAGCAGCCAATTGCTCAGCAGATTGGCCGCTTCCGTACATTGCTTTGGCTGCCGCTATCAGTTTCCCAGGCGAGCCTGGCTGAATGCGCTCTGATAGGCGCTCACGACCGCTTCGGCGGTGCCATAACAGGACTTAACAAGGGCCTGGATGCTCTTGTCGTCAAACTTGTCATCGAACCCCCACCCAACGACGAGATCCTTGATTTGCTGCACCTGAAGCTCGGTCTCGGCAGAAACGACATCGGACAAAGTGGTGGCTTCGCCGAAGCTCTCGCGCATCTGCTTTCCCTTTGCGCTCCACTCATCGAACAAGGCAGCAAGCCCCGGGCGATCCCGATACTTGAAGGTGAACTCGATTTTCTCGGGTTCCTCTCCAACAATTGGGATCAGCACGAATGCCTTGAATGTAGGGTTCTGGGCGATCCTGATCTTTGCCATGGGAAATCCTTATGCGCCAGCCAAATAACGGAGCGAACGAGCGGAAAGCCCGATGCTGATGGTGCGCGTCATGACGTTGTTGCGCTCCATGGTTGGGTCAGGGGTAATGCTCACATAGCCCGGGTAGAGAATCTGGTCACCGTTACGCAACTTCATGCGGACCACCGCCAGTTCCTTGGTGTCGTCGTATCCTTCGACGGTTTCGACGTACTGAGCTGTTGGCTGGTCCTCCACCACGATGGTGATCGTGGTCGGATTGCGGTTTGTCGGGAACTGTTTGTCGTCGTCATCTTCCAGGTAGCCGACGGTTTGGTACTGCTGCTCGCCGCCAGAAGATGTGAAAGACGTGACCTTCGAGATCTGCGTCCAGCCGGACACCGGGATCACAGAGCCAGCGCCTGCGCCCACGGTGTACTTGTCGGTATTGGTGGTGTTGAGACCGGCCAGAGCGAAAGCATCAGCAGTAATGCCGGAAGCCTTTACTGCGCGGTCGTTGATCAGCGCCCAACCAGAATTGATCAGCAGGACGTCGCCGTTTTCAATGCTGTGCCCTACAGACGCAGCGACTGGCGATTTCGCATTGGTCAATGCGGTGAAAGCGACTGCGGAGCCCATAACGCTGGCAATCTCCAGCACAGCGCCGTTCGGCAGCGGGAAGCGTGCGGCCATGGTGTATTTCCTCTTGAGTGCCCGCCTGACGGCGGTAGGTTATGCCCCAGCGGGCGGTTGGTCTGCGACACCCAGATAGGTGAAGCTGGCCGGGACCGTGTAGGTCGCCGACTCTGTGATAGTTGGTCCCTGATCTACTGGCTCAGTGATCAGGCCATCGAAACCGTTACGGGTCAGAGGTGTGTCGACGCGGAACAGCCGGGTCAATTCGTCAATAAGCGTCTCGGCGGTGGCCAAAGCCTGGCCGGACGGACAAACGATGCTGACCTGATAAACACCGGCGTACTCGTAGGCCTCCCCGCCGAGATAGCGGCAGGTGGTGCTGGCTGGAAGTTGAAAGGCTCGGAGGTAGGTTTCAGAAGAACCCGGAGTGAACGGTTGATTTGGGTAGGCCACCCTTATCGGGCGCGCAGCCGCCCATGCGGCCAGCTTCGTTTCGATGGACTGACGGGCGCGTGCGTGACTCATACTTGGTTGTTCCTGATGGCCTCCAGCACGATCTGCTGAAAGCGAGCCACAGTTACCCGAACCATGCCGCCGGGGGCCTGGGTTGAGTGGCCGAACTCCAGCGGGATCGCGTAGGGCAAGTTGTTGATGATGTAGGCCATTTGGCCAGCGGTGAAATCATTCATCGCGGCAACCATTGCAGCGGTGGTTTCGGCGCCGCTCGGGTCAACCTCATCAAAGGTGACGCTCTCTACCACGCCAAGCGATATGTGCCAGTTCGCCCGGAACCGGCCGCCGACGTAGCCTTCGGGCGCTTTAATGTCCATGCCGTCGTTGAGCTTGCGGCCCTTCTTGAGTCTGCCACCCTTCGTGAGGTTGGCCGGATCACTGCGCAGTGCGCTGTTGTGATCGTCGACGGCCTTGTTGTACTGGGTCGCCACAGCGTTCTGCGCCCATATCTCCGGATTACCCACGGGAGACATGCGGATCAGGCTGCTGCCGACCTCGATGATGATCTCGCGCACACTGGTGTCGATGGCTTCGCTGGTTTGGGCGGCGAACTCGGCCAGGCTCAGGGCGAAACCGCCAGATTGACCGGCGCCTGCCCGGCTCATGACCGCACCTGCAGCTCATACAGGATCGGCGTGCCGGCGGGGTTGACCTCTTTCAGCGGAGGGACGATTGACCAGGTGCGGCCCTGGGCCACAACTTTGTCGAGTAGGCCCGGTACCCAAACCAATCCCTGCGCGGCGATCTTGAGCTTCTTGTCGCCCTGCTTGATGAGGCTGCTGTTCTGGAATTCTTGACCGGTGAAGTCGAGCAGGATGCCTTGGGCGGCCTGCTCGACGGTGGCGCCAGGCGCTTCGCCGCCCGTCTCCGGGTCGTACTCGCCCGGCTCCGTCTTGCTGATGGTCACGGGCTGGCCGAACTCTGTGATCATCTCCAGAGCCATCACGGCCATTTCATCGTAGAAGGTGGCCATGATTTCTCCAGAAGTTTCTAGTGGATAAAGTCTGATTTCTTTAAAAAGAAAGCACGCAAATATAGAAGAGCAAATGCGGGAATTGCCGCCGCAGACAAAACAATCAGCCAGTTGCTGTGGCTATCGTCGTAAAACTTGTACGACATAACCGCCTGAAACAGTGCAATCAAAGGCAGACTGCATAACGCAATCATTCGTCGCCTGCTTCGATACAAACTTTGGTTTCGCACTGATACGCTAAAAAACAGAATCAGCCACAGAAAAAACCACTCTGTGATGCCTGTTAAAATCAAAGCTAGTGAAATTAGATCTACGAGCAAATCAACTATCTCCATCCATCACCAGGCCAGAATATTGAAGATCGTTTCCAGGTGCCCATTCTAGGCCCTGACGGCAAATAGTCCGCGCCGCTGTAAATAGTCGGAAAACTGCGTAGCACTGGGTCGATCAGGCGCCGCTGGCAGCAGTCGGCCGCTGGTGTTCGGAATAGTCGCGTACTCGCGAGTCACCGCACCTTCGACACGCTCCAGCGTTACCGCGCCTTTGCGCTTCTCCACCGGGTCGATATCGTCCTGATGAATCTCGGCGGCCAGGGCCATCTGGCCGTACTGGATGCGAGCCGGCAGGTAGTTGTTCGGCTTGATCTCATGATCCAGCAGCACTTCCCGGCGCGGCCAGGACAACGCCTGCTCGCTGCTCATCTTGCGCCCCTTCCACGTCATGCCATCCATCGCCAAGGCGGCCCGGCGCAGCAGCGCTTCCTGTTCAGGGATACCCGCAGGGATGACCGTGCCGAATTTCACGGCATACAGGGCCAGATCCTCCGCGCTCGCATAGCTTTCGGCGTCAGGCTTGCCGGTACCGTCCTCGATGATGAGTGTCATGCGTCAACTCGCTGGAATGGTTTGAAGATTGGCCACCGGGTCACCGGCAGCCAGCAGTATCACGCCTTGGGCAGATCAGCGGCGAGCTTTTCCAAGGAGTCTTTCGAGGCATTGGTCCGGTACTGGACCTTGGCCTCATCGAGCTTTGCTTTCAGCGCAGCGATTTCTCCAGCCTCATCAGCCGGCGGCGTGACGGCGGTCTTCTTCAGCGCTTCGATCTCGCCGCGCAATTCGTCGATCGTCAGGAGCAGGCCGTCACGCTCAGTGGTCAGTTCGCCAACCGAGCCATGAATGGTGCCCAGCACTTCAAACAAGCGCAACGCCAGTTCGCCTGACTCGGGGCGGTGAATCTCACCAGCATCCAGGCCATCAACAAGGTTCTGGATCGATCCATATTCAGCACGCAAAGCCGCGATGACTTTTTCCAGTTCGGCCTGGTTGGCCGCGCCAGCAATCTGCACCCGCTTCGCCTCCTTCACCGACACGTCGATGCCGGCCGCTTCATAAGCGTCGACTACGCGGGGCCAATCACCAATCACCAGCACACTGGTGACACCAGCTTCCGGCTTATCGAAGTGTTCCGGATTGCGGTAACGCTTCTCCGGGTCGAAGCCGTTCAGTTGGTTGCTGTAAGTCAGTTCCATGTGTTTCTCCAAGGCGGCCATCGCTGACCGCGCGTTGAGTTTGGGGCTTAGCCGCCAGTGACCGGAGGCGTTGCAGTGAGCGTGATCATCACTCCAGCGGTGACCTTGTTACTGCCCGCATGCTTGATCCAGTTGGCAGCAGAACCGACTGCGGCCAGGGTTGGGTTAGAGCCGCCGGTGGTGGCTTTCCAGCTGTAACCCAGCACATCAATGTTCACGGTGCCTTCAGCGCGGTAGCCGATGCTCAGGTTCTCTTCGTCGTTCACTTCGTAGGAGCGGAAGCCTGGGGCCTGAGACTCGGTAATGGTCACGGCGTTTGGCAGCAAGCCGAAGATCACGTCCGCCGGCGCGGTGTCGGTCACCAGTACCGGTTTGCCCAGGGTGCCAGGCAGGCCGCCGTAGATCACGACGCCAGCTTCTTCGTAGATCTTGTTGGTGATCGCTTCGTCGACGATGTCAAAATAGGCGCTGGAGTGCATGACCCACAGTGCGATGCGGCCGAACTTGTCGCCGAACTTGCGCATGCCGCGAGTAAGGGTCTTCTTGCCATCGGTTTCGATGTTGGCGGAGACCACCATGTCCGCGTTGGAGCCGATAGCGGCGCGCAGGCCGGCAGTTGCGTACTGGATAAAGCCCTCCAGGGTCGCGTCAGCAACGTCGGCGCCGACGATCTGGGAGAACTCCTCGACCGGACGACCGCGGCGCTTGAACGCCTCTTCGGTGGTTTGGTACGGGCCGTACTTCCAGGGTGCCTTGACGCCAACAGCTTCGCCGGCGCTGATCTTCTTGGCAGTTACCTTGCCGTCAGAGTTGACGTCGCGGTGTTCCAACGACCCGTTCAGCTTGTAGAGGGCGCGCTTGCGGAAGTCGCCTTCGATCAGTTCGTTGTCCAGCACCATCGCGCCGTTGGACGATGCGTTGAACACATCCAGGTTGTCCTGTACGCGCTCCAGGTATGCGGTTTGCGCCTCATCGTTGTAGATGATCAGGTCGCTGTTTACGGTTGTAGCCATGGGTCAATCCCCTTACTTGGGCAATGCGAGATATGCGGTTTGGCCGTGCTTGCGCTGGAAGTCGCGCTTCTGCTCGGAGGTCATTTCGGAGCGCTTGAATGCAGCCTTGCCGCCACCCCCGCCCGGGGCAAATGTCCCTGAAGCCCTTGGCCACAGATGAGGTGCGCTTTCGCGCAGAGACTCAGCCCATTCGAGCGGAGTCAAAGGGGTCTTGCCGTCTTTACCGAGGATGACCTGGCCGGATTCATCAACGGCGACTGCATCGCCATCTTCGTTAAGGGTGAACACGCCTTTGGCGCGCAGGATGATGTCGTCGGTTGCTTCCGGCAGTGCGCCGGCTTTCAGTGCCGCGCCGCGCACCGAGTCGCCCAGGACTTTGCCCTGGAACTTGGCAGCGAAGGACTCAGCCTTTTCGGCACGCTCGCTGATGGTCTTCAACTGCTTGTCGTAGTCACCCCGCAGGCGCTCGGTGCGACGGTTGAAGACCTCGTCCACCTTGCCCTCGGTCAGCAGCTTGGTTTCTTCATCTTGGCCCGCCCGACTGAGCAGACCTTTGACGGCATCGATGTCGATGCCTTCAAACTGGGTTTCGAACTGGGTCAACTTGCCGGAGGTTTCCTTCAGCTTACCCAGCAGCTCCGAGTTCTTGGTTTTCAAACCCGAGACGGATGCTTCAACGGCAGTCGCGATAGCGGCCTTGATTGCCGGGTTTTCCAGGTCGATTTCGTTTTCTTCTGCCACGTTGATGCACCCCTTGGGTATGTTTCGCCCGCTTTGCAGGCAATAAAAAACCGCCCGGAGGCGGCTGATTGAATGTGTTCGGTTAAATTCCGGCGCGCTCGAATGCCAGCGGTTCAAGCCCTTTCATCTGCACCAGCGTCAGCGGCGAGAAGTTGCGATCAAGCTGCAGCTCCGCGAAGCGCTCCACGGTCAATCCACCCTCCCGGAACAGCTTGGCCCGGACCGGGCCGATGGCCACGTCCTGAAACGCTGCAGGCTGAAGCTGAAGCCAGTGGTAATAGTCGAGGTCGGCACTGACCTGCTGCCCGCCATTGGCGCCCACCGAAGCCCGGGTAGCGCCCTTGGCGAACATCGCGCTGAGCTTTGTCAGCAAGATAAACGTGGTGCGGCAGTTCGGGTGGAATGGCGGCCTTGGGCCTGAATCCACTGGAAACTTGCGCTTGTCCATCGAGCGGCATTGCTGGCTGGTCTTGCTGTCCAGCGTGGCCACCATCTGGATTTCTTCCACGATGTCAGTGTTGGCCTTGGCCACCTCCATGCGCGCCTGAGACGACACATGCTGAATCGCGGTATGTACGACCGTGCTGGCATTGCGGTTGGTGGTCGCCAGGATGCCGTCTTTGTAGCCTGCCGCCTTAGTGCCGCGAATGTTGCGGATGATCTGGAAGTTCGTCTGCCCCTCGAAGAAACCCTGCCGAATCGTGCCGGTGACGCGCTCTCGCTCGGCGCCGGTCCAACCCTTGATGAAGGCCTTCAGCAACTTCCCGCCGCCGGTGCTGCGCACGCTGAGTGGATTCGTCAGCACTGCGGTTCGGATTGCCGCGGCCGTCGGGGCGACCACATCCAGCGAAACCCCAACCGGCGCCGACCGGGCAAGGCTGGTCGCTTCGAACTCTGCCTCATAGTTGGCGATATCCACCAAGTCGAGGTTCAGTAGCGCGCTGTAGCGGTCGAATATGCCCAGCAGCAGGCTATCCACCTCTTTCAGCAGCGCCTCAAGGCGTTTGACGTTGTACTCGGTCAGGTCCGACTGGGTCAGCCGGTCGCGGATCGAGCGATCGATCTCCTTGAGGAAGGGGGCGAACTTGCCCACCTCCCCCGCCTTCAGCTTTTCGAGGAAGACCGCGTGCCGGATGGTGGCGTCATGGATTGCTTGGTTTGCCGCCATTTGGTGCGTCCTCGTTGTCCAGGCCCAGGCCGTCGCCCTGCTCCTGCAATTCGCCGTCGATCTGCAGGTCAGTGCGCTCTGGCGCGATCAGGCCCAGCTTCCGCAGGTAGGCCCGAAGGTCAGCCTTCGCGAATCCGCCGTTCTGCCACAAGCCGACCAGGGCGGTGATCATCTGCGGATCAGCCGTCAACTCGACGAACTCCTGATTCACCTGGTAGGCAACCTTCTTATCAGCGATGCCCATGTAGGCACAGCACCACATGATTGCTCGGGTGTAAGCCTCGCTGACGTTTGCCACGCAGCCGGCCAGCACCGAAGTGGAAGCCGACTGATCGCCACGGGACTCCGTAGCAGTCTTGGTGGCAAGTGACGCCACCACCATCCGCGCGCCCAGTTCAATCATCATCTGGTTTTTGTCGGCCATGGCCTCTTTGACCAGTGTGTTGGGCAATGGCTGCGCGTAGCCGAACTGGCCACCGGCCGGCAGCATCATTGGCGCCCTGGAGCCGACATAGACGCCGTTCTTCTCCATCCAGTCGCGCCACTGCTCATCCAAGCCGCTGATCCAAGGCTGGGCCTGTCCACACCAGAAAACGCTGTCCTCATAGTCGGCGCTGTTCCGGTAATGGCCCAGGTTGATCATGGCGATGTCGTACAGCGGTGATTCGTCGATGCTCGGGTCGTTGTTCTGCGCGCCGACGAAGGTAAACGGGATCTCTTTGAAGCGCCCGGTGACACCTTCAGGCCTGAACTCTTCGGTGACCGCCAGCGGCCCGCCACCTTTCGGCCCGGACCTGCGCCAGACCCGGCAAACGAAACCGTCGTCCTCCAGCGCCAGTTCCCGGTACTGCTCGGCCGTCTTGAAACCGAAGCCGTCGGGAATCTCAGGCGATTCACGCAACACCACCAGCGTCAACACGCTGTGTCCGTTCACCATCCCGGTGCGCCAGTTGATGATGTCTTCAGCACAGTAGGACAGGATCACCGAGTGCCCGCCGATGCCGTCGTCCTGGTGATAGTCGACGTACAGCCCATGCCGTCCGGCCTCAAGCACCTTTTCAAGCGTGCCCTGGGAGTGCTGGTAGATGCTGACGCCAGAACCGTTGGCGTTGTCCTGCAGGTATTCCAGTTTTTTCGGCACCGTGAGCGTTGGGTCCTTGTGGAAGGCCAGGCCCAGCAACCCGTTACGGGTGTGCCCAGTAGCGTTCTTGAACACTGCCCGCTCGCGGTAAGCCCGGTTCCGGTCTTCGTTCTCCGGCGACTTGTCGTGTGCGTTGATGTACGGGAGTCGATCGACAACCCGGTGCTGACCGGCACAGACGTCGCGGACGGTAGCCCAGCGGCCCAGCGCTTCGATGTAATCCGCCCGCTTGAAGGAGACGTCGTTGCTCATCGGGCGTATCCCATTTTGATAGAGGTGACGATCGCTTTGATCGGATAACGCTTGGCAATGAAATAACCAGCAGCGTCGTTCATGTGGTCGTGACCCTTTTTCGGATCTTTGTCCGGCTCACCCTTGTCGGTGTAGGTCTGTCGCTCAAGACACAGTGTTAGCTGGGGGCATTGATCGATGTTCACCTTCAGGCGACGCTCGCCGTAGGCGTTCAGGAACATAGCGTTCACCGAGTTCACACGGTCTTTCACGCCCGGGTTTGTGGAGTCGACGATCACTGTGAACTTCGCTTTCTTCAGTAGCGAAAGGTCGGACTCGCTCGCGTTTTTGCTGCTGGTGTTCTGCCCGCTGGCGTCGGGATATACCGCCACCGAGTGACCTGGGAACCGGGCCTGGATCTTCTCGATCATTTCAGGCGTGTCCCGCACGCCGTGAAACTCATCCAGGGCCATCGGAAGGTCGTCACGCACTACATAGACGACGGCCGCCATCTTCATGACGTTGAAGTCCATCCCGATGTGAAGCGCTTCGCCCGGCTTGATTCGTTCGCTGGTTCGGCATTCGTCACGATTGAACGTGTAGTAGACGACACCGGCGTAGTTTTCGAAGCCAGCTTCGTACTCTTGCCGAAACGTCCGGGGGTCCATCTTGCGCTTGGCAGCCTCGAGCTCTTCCTCTGGAACGTTGCCGCCCTGCAAGGATGTGTACTGCCAGCTCTTGTGGTCAGGCTCGCCACCAGGCTTTCCGTCGAGGTATGTGTCGTAGCAGTGGTTGAAGCCTTTCGGCGTGCCAATGCGCAGCGCATGACCGCCCTTGCGCATCCCGACGCCAGGGATCTGGTACTGACAGGTCGAGAGCATCGGACGAAGAACTTCTTCCCACGCCGCCCACGGGCAGTCTGCCCATTCATCCACCAAGACGAAGAACAGGCCGGAGCCCCGCAGGTTGTCGTAGTTATCGAGCCCTACCACGCGCATGACATGACCAGACTTGAGCGTGATCGAGCATTCGGTCTCGTTCGGGCGGTGCGCACGCCACACTTCGGGGATCGCCTGCTTCAGTCGCCGCCAGAACACGCGCTTGGCCTGCTTGAAGGTCGGTGCGCCGTACCAGATCTCGTCCTCGACGCTTACGCCCCACTCCGCAGCCAAGCGGGCAGCACGGCGCATCTCGGCCTTGCCCAGGAACGTCTTGCCGAACCGTCGCCCACACACCGCATCGCGGAAACGGGCCTCAGGCTGGAAGCCCCAGCAGTAAATGTTCGCCTGCTTGGGCGTCAGCTTTACCGGTGGGTCAAAGGTACGGGGTAGCGGGGACATTCTCATCAGGCTCCAGGGTGTACTCAGCAACGGCGTGCTGCTGGTCAGCGTGGGAGCCCAAAGGCTTTTCAGGTTCAAGGCGGCGATTCACGTAGACGTCGCCCACCTCTTTGGCTGCCTGCTCCAGTAGCTGGGCAGTCAGCGCCATGTTCTTCATGTTCTCGGCCTTCTCGGCCATGCGTCCAAGCGCGCGCAGTCGATAGGCACGGTTGGCGATAGGGATCTCCGCGGTTTGTTCGCGAAACCGAGCCCGGGTGTCTTCGAAAAGGGTTCTCCACTTCAAGTGAAGGTTCCGTCCGACGTACTTGGTTGGGTCGTATGCCTCACACTGCTGGCGGGTTACGTCGAGGCCATATTCCACTTTGACAGCCGTCACCACCTGGGATGGCGTGTCAAAGCAGGCTAGAGCCTGTACTACAAAGGCTTTCACCTCGTCTCTGAGTGCGGCCATAGATGGGCATCCGTCAAAGTACTGTCAAAGTCAGGCCGACTTGAGCAGACAGGTTCCGCAGGCCCTCGCAATGTTCAATTTCCCCACCTCAGCAGGACTGTTTGCAGCATCCACCAACGCTTGAACGTCAGGGCTTGCACCATAGCGGCGGACGACACCGACGAACTCTTCGACGTCGTGGCCCTGCAGCTTGATCTTCGGTGCGCCGTCTTGGGTGAATGCTGGTTGACCGAACTTGTCGGTCGCGTGAGCCAGGTGATACAGCTCGTGCTCGATCAGTGCGCAGAACTCAAGGTCGCTGCACTGGGCACAGTAGTCGGCAGCCAGAGTGATGATAAAGGCAGGCACGTCGCCGAACCAATCACGCATCTGTTGCTCCATGCGCGCCTTCTGCCAGCCGCCGGCGCGGAACGCTACCTGCTCGGCTTGGCCCAGGACTGTCCTACCCTGCTTCTCGAAGCTCGACGACGCCCACATGACCTGGATGTCTGCATCCAGTAGGTGGGCATGGTCTTCGTTGTGAATACTGCCGGTGTCGACAAGGATCTCGGTCTGGAGCCATTCCCACACTTCAGGCGCTGGAGTCAGGCGAATGCCGAAGTCGGACAACTCAGACAGCTCAAGCAGTGACGCTGGAGGGTAAGGCCTGTCCATGGATCACCTTGAGCTTGAAATAGTGGCGCGTTGCCGGTATTGGTGAAGATCAATCCGTCAGCAAGGAAAGCAACATGGGCTTAACTACTGCAGATATTGAGGTCTATTCAGATCATGAAACGGTTCGATTGGTCGGTATTCCATTCACGTTTAACCCAGGCGATCGGACCATTTACACCGGCGCAGACAATTCGAGCGCCGTGGTGCTACGCGCAGGCTGGCTTGGCCTGAAGACCGAACCATTCAAGGGCTGGCAATCGGCGCACATTCTTTCGGTAACCGGCAGCAACGGGGATGATCGCGTGTTCGAGGTGAAGCGCAACTTCAACAATCCAGTGCAAGAGGGCGAATGGCTGTGGTTCCCAGCTATGCCCCAGAAAGTAGAGCCCTTCCGAAGCTGATCATCCGTGCCGCACTCACCTGCGGCACATCCAGGTCTCCAAAGCCTTTAGCAAGCCGACGTGTAACTACGAACTCAATTGGCGTTTGTAGGCCGCGACGTGCTCAGGAAAGACATCACCATATGCTGGGTACTCGATACCTAAGACACTTAGCTCTATTGCGTCTTCCCCGCAATCGGCCGAGTAGTCCGCAACGGACACTCCTGCAGCACGAATTTCCTCTCCGTCCACTATGCGCACAGTAAAATTGAAATGGCTTTGATCACACTGAGCGCAGGCTCTGACCTGCTCCTGGATACTGGAATATCCAGGAGCCGGAACAAATACGCCGAACGCAACCCCCATGGGCGGATCGCCGAGCTCTAAATCGGACCAACCGATATGCTGCCCATTACTGAAAGCTTCGAATCGCGGCATGGAGATGACCTCTCAGAGCACTGCTGAATTTCCCGAAGAATAACGCATCAGCTTGATAGCGGGCATTCAGGACAGAGGGCGTGGTCATTATTGACATGACCTTGGTCGCACCACGAATTGGCGCGCTCGATTGCCTCCCAGTCGGATTGCTTGGTTGTCATAGGTCCTCTCTGACGCTTGAAATAGGGGCGCGTTGCCGGTTATAAGTCCGCCCGATAAAGCTATAGAGCTCAAGGTGTAGGAAATGGATAACCTGATGAAGCTGCGCATCGTACTGACAGTGGCAGCGGTTGGCGCCTTTCTACCAATTACCATCCTCTTCGCATTCGGCGTCGTGGCATTCTTTATTCCGCTCATTTTTGTGGCCAAGAGTCCTCCGCTCGGGACGCTAGCACTTATAGGCGCATTAATCGTCTCGGCATTCGCGATATGGTCGGCATGGAAAATCTATGCACTTTCAATGGCGGCCAGACCCGTTGTGCGCAACTCACGCTTACTGGCGTCGGGAGCAGTGATTGCAATGATTTTGGGTATGGTTCTCGCGTACTGCACGCGCACTCTACCCCAGCTCACATGCATATTTCTGATGCCGGGGATAGTCTCGACAGCCATGCTCGCCCTTTCATTGAAAAGAGCGAAAGTCTGATGCGGGCGAGTTACGTTGCTCACGGCGCTACCTCATACTGAAATGCCCGATCAGCAGGCATGGCCGTCACAAACCGGCACCGGTGGGCGTCGAACTCTTCCTTGGTGGCGATCGTTCGCTCATAGCGTGAGTTGGTCTTCCCGGTGAACCGCTCACGATGAATGACCACACCCTGACGCAGGAACTCGACTTCAGCCGATCCCAGTAGCTTGGTTACGATTACTTTCATGTGACCTGTCTCGCGCCACGATTTGGCGCAGTCGAAAACGTGGCGCGGATCGGCCATTCAATTTCAGCCGTCCGTCGCTGGAGTTAATCTTGCGAGGATATTTGCCGACACCCTGGTATTAGCTACAGAAGCGTCGGAGCCAAAAGTGAATACGGAACAAATCAAAAAAGATCTATTCCAAGCATCCGAACACTTCCTCAAGATTGCGGAAGTATTTTCGAGCTTTAAAAATTCTGACTTAGCCAAAGATCCAGCCGTAGCTGCTGAGCTCGCAGGTCTAGCCAATGCTATGGAAAAGCTTTTCGAAAAGATTGGCTCGCTTAACGAGCTGTCCAAGAAGACCAATTCTGACCAGATACGCACGCGGCCAGTACTCACATTGGTAAAGCGATAGCCTGAGCACGTCTCGAAAAGGATTACTTGCTCCGGCGCTCAACACCACCAGGCGCCTTGTCACAGTGCAGGCAGTGCTCGCAGTTCAGTGTCCGACACAGCCAGACCTTCACTCGCTGCCAGTACGTGACCATGAAGATGTGGCGGGCACCGGCCAGGGCCAGGGACACATGCAGGGTCAGGCCGGCGGTGGTCGGACCGAAGAAGATGTTCTGGCTGCGAGCCATGACGACGAATCCGCTGATGGCGATCGTCGAATAGATCAGCTTCCCGAGAATGCCGTCCCTCACCTTCCCGCTCAGTACGCACCAGGCTGCCCACAGCGCGATAAGGCCGCAGGCGATGGAGTTGATCAGTTCAAGATTCATGGTGGATTGCCTCCCCCGAACCGCTGGCGGATAAGCGCCCAGAGGTCAGCGGATTTAATGGCTCGATTGATGGCCGCCAGGAGCGAGCCGCCGAATGCACCCAGTAGGAAGCCGATACCGGCGACGATCTTCGGCTCGGTCACGCCCAGGTAGGTGCTGACCATACTCGTCAGGTAGATCGAGCAGGCCATGCCGGTGATGAGGAAGATCATCCAGGCGCGCCAGTCGGACAAGTCGTCCTTGTGCCACCAGCTTGCAACAACAGCCCCAATCAGGCCCGCGATTAGCAATTCGAACCTGTCGATCTTGTCGAGCAGGCGCTGTAGATACTCCATGCGCTCGACTCCGTGGGGCATGTTTGAAATAGGTCAGCCCCGACGGCACTCCCTGCTTAGAGCGAAGGGTGTGGCGGGGCCGAAAATGAAAAAGCCCAGCTCGATGGCTGGGCTCTATTACGCAAGGAGATAGAAGATCATGGAGTCCAGTAAGCAATCTTGCCGCTTGCACCAACAGCTATAAAATTGCCGTTGCCGTAGGCGACGCTCCGGATATCGGTTCCTGCGAAAGTGTTGGCTTGCTGAACCCAGCCGATCCCATCCTCGGAAACGGCTGTCTTGCCGCCGTCGCCGACAGCTACATACTTGCCATTACCGTAAGCAATGTCGCGGATGATGGTTCCAGCGAAACTGGTATCCTCAACAGCAGTCCAGCTAAGCCCATCGGATGAATATGCCATCTTGCCATCCGCACCAACGATAAACATTTTCCCGTTGCAAAGCTTCATGGAAAGGATGGTGCTAGTGCCAAAGGTGCTGGTTCTGGGCGTGAATGTTTGCGGATTTTCCGTCGCCATCTTCACTGCGCTAAGCAGCTTCCCATTCGATCCCGCAACCAACACAAAACTGCCAATGACGTTGACGCAGTACACAGTCTCGCTAGAAGTGAAGGTCGTAGTGCGCTCCACCAGGCCTGACCAATCGCTATAACGGGAAAAGACTTTACCGTTAGACCCAACCAGTATCCAGGTGTAGCTGTTACCGGAAATTGGTTGATAAAACACAATGCCTTGCAAGTCCGCGGACGCGCGAACAGTTGCCGTAAGGTTTGTCCAATCCCTTTCAGGCCGTGCTGCGTCGCCGAAGATCAGATTGCCGGATTGAGAAAGGGCTTGAAGCGATGTCCCAATACCGTTCCAGTACAGCTCGTTGAGGACCATTCCGCTATTAGAGGTGACGACGCCCTTAAGCTTGGTCCACGCTGTACCAGTTGCGCCTCCACTGACAAGCTGAGTGGTTGCGGGAAGACCGTTGCCACCAGCCGCAAAAAACTTGCCTTGCGCAAAAACCACGCGCCGAAGCATGCCGGTGTTATCCACCGGTTCTACTTGAGTCCAAAGATCTTGCAAGGTTTGAGACGCCGAGTTTGCGTTTTCCATTTTAAACTCCATTACTGAGCTGATTTAAGTTCAGGCCTCTGAATTGGGCGTATGGCGCTCATGGGCGATTGCTCGAGGCTCGTGGCCTTCACATGATTCAACGTCCCGCATCGGGAACATTTGATCTGGAGCTCTGTAAACCCACCCGTACGGGCGAGAAGTCTTTTGCAGTTACCGCATCTGAATTCTTTCAACATCTGCAATGCCTTTTGATTTCTGCTAGGCTCCGTCCCGCTCTCGAGAGCAAGGGGGCCTTGGCTGGCTTGCAGGCTGGTTCTGCGATCTGGTGACTACAGGAAGTGGTCAGACACTCCCTGGAGTCGCCCTCTCTTTTCTCGCACCAACGAAAAAGCCCCGAACTTGTCGGGGCTTTTGCGTTTCTGGCAGGCATAAAAAAGCCCGACACAGTGGCCGGGCTTTTTTCCTAACTCCTACACACGCAGGAATGACAGGATGGACAGATAATGGCTCATTGGCTCACTCGTCGTCAAGCGGCTTGTGTATCAATGAGTCCATCCGCATCCAGCAGGGCTTGAGCGGACACCAAAGCCTGATCCACTTCCCGCTCCAGCGCCTTGCGAATGTCACGCCTCCACCGCTCCTGGGTCTTAATCGGATGCGGTTCGTTTGACCAGTTGTCCATCTCGTACCAGCCGGCCGGTAGGACGTTGGTGGAGCGCTTCCCGTCCACGCCTGGCAACCGAGGCATTGCCCAGGTAACCACAGCGCAATGCAGGAACCGCTCCGGCGCAGGCGAACGCATCACGCGAGTCAGCTCCGCGATCGCTGCATGCTTGCGGTCGGTATGGGTTGAGTACTTTGCCACCAGCGCCCGCCAGTGCGCTGGGGTGAGCGATTTGTGCAACCTACCGAACACCCAGCAGTCCTGGAGAAACGCCGCCTCCTTGCCGACGATCCCCCCCTTCTGCTTGGCGCACTGCACCTTGGGTTCAAAGTCGCAGCCGCCGGCGGAAGTGATGGTCTCGGCGGCCAGCGCCCGAACTACTGCTGAAACAACATTGCGATAGGTCATGCTGCGGCCCTCCGAGCCAATTTCAGTTCACATTTTTTGCAGCGGTCCCAGTTGCCAGGCTCGAACATCGGCATTTTGTCCGTGCTTACCGTGTCGATTCCGCAGATCGAGCGCCAGAAATATGCCCTACCTTGCGCTGTGATCGCAGCGAATTCCTTTTCCTGATTGAAGTAGTGGGCCTTGCCCGTGATCGGGAACATAGGCTTCAGCCAGCCCTTGGAGGGCCTGCTTGCGCCGCCAGTGATTTGCGCAATCTGCCTCATGCTGCAGCCCTCTTCAGTTCTCTGGTCTTTGCCCGGTACTCGGCGGTGATAGCCTTCAGTTGCTCTATGGTTTCCTTGCGCGGCGCGTGGTCGGCTTCCAGCGCCTCGACAGCCTCCAGGCCGATGCGAGAGATGAGGCCGGTGCGGAAACCCTGGGAAACCGTCTCGCCTTTTCGGGCGAACTTCGAGGAACCCGCGTTACAGCTTTTGCACTGGAGCCAGATATTGCTGGGCACAAGCCTGAGCTCTGGCCTGGCACCCTTGCCGAGGAAATGCCCCGCATCGAATGCGCCGCCAGTCTTCCAACCCTGGGCCGCCAGAATCGACTCCTGCGACTCGCCGCAACTGATACAGCCGCTGCCGATGCTCAGTTCGTAGGTGCGGCGGTAGTCGCGCACGGCCTTCTCTGCATCCTTGAGGTGGTCGGCCCGAGTCTTGAGCGCTTCCTTGCGCACCTTGATCTCGGCGCGGCCAACCTGGGCCAGCGACTTGCGCGCCTTCGCCTGATTCACTTCCTTGATAGCCAGGCCGCACTTCGGACTGCACACCGCCTGCCCGAGGCGCTGCGGGACGAACGAGGCCCTGCATGCTGGGTTCTTGCAGGTCTTGGCCTTTGGCTGTTTGCGCTCAATGGTCATTCCTGGTTTCTCCGCAAACTGTCGATGTGCGCCTGCCTGGCTTTTTCATTGCGGGCCTTGCGCCGTTTCTTATTGATCGGCTCCATCACGCGGAAGAATCCCCACAGGAAAGGCACTGATACGGGAAAGGTGACCAGCATCAGCAGGCGGATCGCGAAGGCTGTTACGGCATACAGGAACCGGCAGGCGCCCTTCCATGCTTCCATGTACATGTCGAGGTCAAACATGCCGATGGACACCTGCCAGGCGATGTAACGCAAGGTGAATTTCTGGTTCATGCGTAGCTCCCGATCTGGTCAGCAGCACTCAGGGCTGCCTCTTCGGTTTCGAAGTGGGCGGACAGGACCAGACGCCAGCAGGCGTTGAACACGTCGCGGTAAAGGGGTTCGAAGGCTGTATCATCCATGGAGGCCCAACTGATCGATTTGGCTTCCTTGCGCACGCCGTCGGGCGTTCGCACCAGGTGAAAGTGACCGGCTTCGATAGTCACCCATTCACGGAATGCTTCGCGGGACTTGTCCACGGCAGGAAAGCGCTCAGCCCTGGCCGACTCTAGGCCGGTGATGTACGCATCAACCGCATGCGACAACTGCCCGGGCTTTCCGCTCTGCGCCTCAAAGAACTTGGCCAACCCCTGGATACCGCGCAACTCCTGACGCGGCACCAGGCCGCCGACCGGCTCCCAGTACTCCCACGCCAGATCCAGCATGGAGAAGAACTTGCCGTGGAACTTGGCGTTACGCATACGCGTGAACTTGCCATGGACGACCTGGCCTAGCTTCCACTTCTGGGTCAGCTCACGGTCAGCCTCGGTGGCCGGCATTAAACCGTGGGCAGTGCGGATAAGGGCGAGCTCAGCCATGACTCACCTCCGCAGCTTCTGCGATCACCACCATGCGCTCCAGGCGCTCGGCGGCCTGGCTCGAAAGGTTCACACCGTCCGCCTCATCCACCACCGGCATGCACACGAAACGGATTCCGTGCTTGACCAGGGCGCTGGCAGCCTCAAGGGATTGGCGTAGCTGTGCTGGGTTTGCTCGTTTCATGGTCGTGACTCCAGTTCCTGGGCCTGGCGGATCAGCAGCGCCCGGCGATGTGCCAACTCATTGGCTGCCTCAATGCGCATCTCGTCTTTTTTCTCAGCGCTGGCTGCACGCATCTCCAGCATCGATGACTTCACCAGCTCGAGCTTTTCTCGTAGAGCCGGCGCTGGCCGCATAACGGTGCCGGTGAGCAGACCAGCAATCGCGCGACCGTCTTCGGTGACTGGCTCGATACTCAGGTCCGCCAGGTATTTCTGGCCGTGTTCGCGCGGGATTCGCTTCAGCTCCATCGCTCGGGTCACAGCCTGGATTCGGCGGTTGGCGTCGAAGCCTACGGACACGTGCCAGTTGACCGGCTTCGCATCCTCGCGGGCTTGGCTCACGAACCGCTGGTAGGCGTCGATAAACGCCATGCGCGCACCGATTTTGTCGCCGCCATCCAAGATTGGTTTCGCAGCAGCCAGTGCCAGCTGGATCTCGTCGGTCAGCACCACCGTTTCAAATTCGTCGTTGGTGGTCATCGCGATGGCCCAGGCCTCGTCCTTGCCCGGGCGCCCGTCGGAGGACTGGACGCGTTGCAGGATGTCAGCCATTGCAAGCTTGCCCTTCACCTCGAAGCGGCAGGCCTTCAGCGCAGCTTTTACGACCCGCACCGAGTAAGCGCAGAGGTCCTCAGCCATCATCGCTGCGGTACCTGGGTTCATTTCCTGGCCCATGGCCTCGGAGGTGGCGCAGATGGCGGCGGCCAGCCCGGCGACCTGCTGGTCATTCATTTCAAAGGTATTCATTGCGGTCACCTGCTTGGCGCTTGGCCAAAACCATCTGGGCGGCCTGCTCCGCCGCGGAAAGGTTCGCCTCGGTCCGTTCCATCTGGCGGGCGGTTGTGCCGTTGATGCGCTGCCCGGTCATCCATTGGGTGTGGTAGCTCTCGGCGTTGGCCAGCAGCTCGTTGAGGCTGTGGCACTTGCGCAGAACGGTGGCATCACTGGTTTTCAGAAAGTGGGCTGCGACGTGGTGGGCGACATCGGCGCCGAGGCGGTCGACCAGTTGGCCGAGCTGACCACCGACCTTGGCGTTCCACACCGGCCAGGCGCTGTAGCGCTTACGGTAGGCCATGGCGTAGTTCGCCCAAACCTTGAAGGTTTTGCAGGTCTGGTCTTTGGGGCCGGGCATGTCGGCGGGGATCTCAACCCGGGGAGTGTCGGTGCGATCAACCACCAGAACCAGGCTGCCGGACTGAGCCGGCTTGCCGGTGGCGTCCTGCAAGCCCTGACTGGTGTCCTGATTGGTACCCTGATGATTGGTATCCTGATTTGTCGGAGATTTTTCCGACCCTTGCCCGGATTTTTCTCCGACCTTGCTCGGAGATTTATCCGAGGTAGATCGGATTTTTTTCCGACCTTTGTTCTTGGGTGGGGTCGGATATTTTTCCGACCCATCAAGCTTCTGATTCCACTCGATGGCCTTCTCAGTCAGCCGGAAAAGCGTGATGTTCGAAGTGCTGGAAAGCTCAATCAAACCGGCTTCTTCCAGGGCCTTCAGCATGCGGTAAGCGGTGTCCGGCTTGTCAGTGAGCAGCGGCAGCTCCTCGATGATCTTGGCCTTGCTCAGCGCGAAGAAGATCCCGTCATCAGTCTTGATTGGCTTGGTCCAGCTCGGGCAGCCATAGACGAAAGCGAACAGCAGGGCCTGCTGAGAATTCAGCCCCCACTCCAGTGCCTTCACCTGGTTAATCGTGACGGTGTATTGCATATCAGGCCGCCAGCTAAACTGTATGCGAGCGAATGTGCGCCACGTTTTCAGATTGCGAAAAACGTGGCGCAGGAACGTTGGGGGTATTGACGGGGATAGATTGTGTATTCATTATTGCCTCGCTGAAGTAGCAATGAGCCAGGCCAGGAACCTGGCTTTTTTGTGCCTGGGATTCAGGCGATAGATTTAAGATTTGGCCGGGCGTCCTTGAGCAACTGCTCAGCCTTACGCCCCAACTCCCCCGCCTTCGCTTCAACCTGGCGGCACTGCTTGGCGAACGCCGGCAAGTGCGGCAGGTCCTGCTCGCACATCACCTGGTCGTCAAACACTTCGCTACCGGTATCGATCACGTCGCCCAGTGCGCGGATCAGAGCGCCGAAACTTTTGTTCGCGCATTGATCGCTGGTCATCTGGCGGGCGCCAGTCAGGCCATGACGGCTCGCCAGTTCATTGATGCAGTGGTCGCGGAATTCAGGCTCAAGGGCGTTCACCCACGACTCTTCAAGCCAGGACGGCATTTCCTGATCGCCCGACAGCCAGCGCTGAACACGCTTGAGCCAGCGGCCGGTCGCCTTGATGAATTCACCTACGTCGTTTTGGCGGGCCAGTTCCTCAAAGTCAGGAACCTTTGCCAGCTCGATTTTCGAAGCGGGTACGGCCAGATAGATCTCGCGGCTCAGCGCCTGGGCGAAATCGTCCTGGCTCAGACTGGTGCGTGCGATCTGGTTTGCAGCGTGGGCGACCAGCACCTGATCACGGGTTTGTACGGTGTGTCTGGAACTGGACGTTTTCATGGGGACTGCTCTCTTCTAATCTGGCTTCAATGGAACGGCGGACAGGGATGTTAGGCGGCGGATTGAGCCCCCTTCTGGCGCATGCATAGCTCGCGGGCAGTGATTTTTCCGCCGGTCAACTCTTCTGCTTTGAAAGCCTTTTCGGCGCGCATCGGGTGAATCCCGGCAACCCAGTACGAAACTGCGGCTTGAGAAACGTCGAGCGCTAAAGCGGTTTTGGTTTGCCCGCCGAAGAAGTCGACGAGCCTTTCGATAGGGGTCATAAGAGCGCCCTCCTGATAAGCCTGCTTATATCCTAAGTAGAAGGAAACTTATTTGCAAGCCGATAAGGGAACTTATAAATTTCAGCTGATGAGCACACTCGCCGAACGAATCAAAACCGCACGCAACCACGCCAAGCTGACGCAGAAGGCGCTCGCCTTAAAAGTGGGTGTTGAGCAACCGGTAATCTCCCAGCTGGAGACCGGAAAGAACCTTCAAAGCGCACACCTACCGAAGATCGCCCATGTGTGTGGTGTGAACGCTATTTGGCTCTCCGAAAATACCGGGCCAATGACAGGTGTGAGCGCTGCCGAGTCAAACATCTCCATCGCCGCCCAACCCACAAAATCATTCCGCTATCCAGTAATCAGCTGGGTAGCCGCCGGCGCCTGGGCGGAGGCTGTTGAGCCCTACCCGGCCGGATTCTCGGACAGCTATGAGTTTTCGGAGTACGACTCCAAAGGCACGGCGTTTTGGCTAAAGGTGAAAGGCGACTCGATGACGGCGCCTGCAGGCCAGAGCGTCACCGAAGGCACGTTGATCCTAGTCGACACCGAAGCCGAGGTCGCGCCAGGTAAGCTGGTCGTGGCCAAGCTGCCGGACAGCAATGAAGCGACATTCAAGAAACTCGTGAGCGACGGCGGCCGGCTATTTCTGAAACCGCTGAACCCAAGCTACCCAATCGAGGCGGTCGACGAGAATTGCCGGATCGTGGGTGTGGTGGTGCAGGCGCTGCAGAAGTTTTACTGACGCACTTCAAGGAGTAGCCATGTCCCTCACCAAGCCCAACCAGCAGCTACGCCGCGACCTCAAGGCCATCGCCTTCAACCTTGAGCAGTCCTGTATCGACCTGGGAAAGCTGGCGGAAAAGCTCAGCGATGCCGATGCCATAGCCCTGATGGGGTTGGTGGGCACGCTCTATGAGGAAGCCGATAGGTTGGTGGGTTATGCCGAGGAAGTGAAGAACGGTCAAATAAAGCGGGTTACGGAATAGCTCAAATGACTGCATGGCGAGAGCAGAGCTTCTGGAGCAAGGTTGGGGTCTGGGCCTGGCTGGCGCTGCTTATGGTGATTCCTGGCTACTCCGACGCGGCCGGGCTTAGCTGGGGCTCATCAGGCCGCAAGCGCGTCTTCAGCTCTGGCTTCGTTATGCTCTGCGTTTTCGTGGGTGTGTTTGAGCTGATAGCGCTGAACCACTTCTATGGGAAGGACGGGTAAATGGCAGATCTGATGGAAAAGCTCGACGGCCCCAGGACCGCCCAGCAAGAACTGTTCTACGACCTTGAAGATGCGACAGCAGTTATCGCCTGGTCGGTAGCCGAGCTGACCACTGTCGCGGGGCTCGCCAAATCACCGGATGAGGCCATCGCCTTGATGAAGATGTGCACTCTGCTCAGCGCCCATCAGGAAAAGCTCAGCGGTTATGCGGATGAGGTGAAGGCGGGGCAGATAAATCGGAGCAAGCCCGAGTAGGTGCGTGGTTTGGCGCGGCGGGATGCTGTAGCAATTCAATTGAGCGCAAAGCGCATGGAGATGGAAGTGAGCGAGTCAACACACACTGTTGAATTTCCACATCAGCGTGCGACATCCTATGTCGATGAGCACGTAGATAAGTTTGATGCCTTCACCCTCAGCTGGAATGGAGCAGATGCCGTGCACCTTACCTTCGGCAGGGACACGCTTCTGGTTCAAACTTCTCGCCTAGAGCACTTTCAGGATCGCCCAACAGAGTCCAGAAGCGGAAAGGTGGATTTGTTCCGGCTTGATGTGGCTGGGATTTCCATGCCAATTGAGACGGCCAAAGAACTGGCGAAAACTCTTAATAGAATGATTGCCGGCGTGGAGTCAGGCAGAAATGGATGAGCCAAGGCTGTTAGATTCGTCTGGCAATATCATGCCCGGTCATCCATCATGGAAGCGCGATGGGCCTGGTGGTGGAGGTGGTGAATTGGAAGCTCGAGTTGCTCAACTTGAAACACACGTACAGTACATTCGGAGAGATCTGGACTCTCTGAAGGACGATGTGCGCGAGTTTCGAGGAGAAACCAAAGCTGAGCTTTCAAACATCCGCACCGACATGAAAGTTGATTTCAGACTTGTCTTTGGCTCTCTGATCGTTGTCGCAATTGGCTTGGCCGGGATGATGGCTAAAGGTTTTGGCTGGCTTTAATCCAATATCCCTTTTCCGCTCAAGAGGTCCGGCCCAGCGCCGGGCTTCTTGTATCTGCCCTTCCCTGCCCAACCTCTCGATCCGAGAACACAAAATGCTTGCAGACCTTCCCAAGATGCTTCGGTGCCAAGAGGCGAAGGCCAGCCGCATGTTGCAGCTCGGAGAATCCCATATTTACCCATTGACCCATTTTGTTGACCAGCTTCGCGAGAGCGCAGGCCCAGGTGCGGAGATCCCCTACTTTGATCCTTGGGATGGCGGCGTCGACGCTGAAGCGTTGTTCCTACTGGAGGCGCCCGGGGCCAAAGCGGTGGCCTCAGGATTCATTTCAAGGAACAACCCTGACGAGACTGCGAAGAATATGTTCGACCTTGGGGTCGAGGCTGGTATTGGCCGCAAACGCACAGTGCTTTGGAATGTCGTCCCTTGGTACATCGGGAGTGGTACGAAAATACGAGCAGCCACGCCTCTCGATCTAGAAGCAGGGCTTCAACCACTACCTCGATTGCTGGCGCTGCTACCAAAACTGCGGACTGTCGTTTTACTGGGGAGAAAGGCAGAGAGAGCCAAAGCAGCAATTGCCTCAGTCCGGCCCGATCTGAAGCTGTTCATCTGTGCCCACCCGAGCCCGCTATACGTGAATAACGCAATCGGTAACCGCGAAAAAATCCTAACAAAACTTCGTCAAGTCAATGAGTACCTGCAGCAGAACTGACTTGTAAGCCCGGCCCCGCGCCGGGCTTCTTGTTTCTAGCAAGCGCCCTACTCTGCTATCGTTGAGCCCTCGGATCGCAATGGAAGCATCGAAGAATGGATTCATGGAAGACTCTGGCAGCCGCCGTCATGGTGCTGAGCACCACTCAGGCCATTGCAGCCGAAAACAACAACCCGTTCCAAGGCGCGCTCATGATCACCACCATCGTGCCCGCAGTGATCATCTCAGCGCCCACGGCTATTACCTCGGAAATTCCAGAGTACTTTAAATCAGCCAAGACTGACGCTCTGGCGTTCATTGGTTCAGGCGGCGAGATTCGCGGCGCGGAGTTTGAGCAGGCGTCCAGATACTACCAGTCGACCTATCCTTCTCCGCTCATGTCAGACATGCAACTGGCCCGGTCGATAGCAACTTCATTCTGATACCGACCTTCACGCTGGCTTCGAGCCCGAGCTTCCTGTTTCTGCGTTTTTCAGTTCTGCGACCCTTCTCCATCGGAAATCCATGCTCTTAGGCATGCACAAAAAAATCACGCCACCTCAACGGTTTTATGACAAAGCCTGAACTAGAGTGATGTCTAAATGAGATCAGTTGCTCTGGCTTGATGTCTTGCCAGAGGCTGCGCTAACCCAATTGTCGGGTGGCTTGAAGCTCCAGGCATCTTGGTCGATAGCCTGGAATAACAGCAGTGCGTACGTTTCTAAGGGAGATAAAAAATGAACGTCAGGACTATGAACCTTGCTCCAAGATCTGCCGCCTTCTTCTCGCTCATTGTCCTGGTAGTTTTTGCTCTGGGCATCGTCGCGGTGCTGCAAATGGGAAAGCTTCGAGACTCGGAGCAGGATGTCGAAACTAATTGGATGGCGAGCATCCGTGAGATCGGCAAGATGCAGACAGGCGTCTTGCGCCTGCGCCTGGAAAGCATACGCATCACCGTGACCACCGACGAACAACAGCGCCAAACCCGCATCGCTTCATTGAGCGGCTACCGCAGCACGCTACAGAACACCATCAGCCAATACGTACCATTGATTACCGGGCCGGCAGAGCGTGAGCTCTACCAGGCAGTAGACACCGATGCGCAGCAGTATTTCAAACTGTTGGATGAGCTGGAGCCGTTGCTGCGAAGCGGTGACAACGCCGCAGCCATTGCTCTGATCAATACTCGCATCAGCCCGATGGCCAACGACCTGCAGGACAAGATGGGCAAGCTCTCGGACTTTAACGATGAGGGCGCCAAGCGTTCAGGTCTGGATGCTGCCGCGACCTACAGCAATGGCGTGACGCTGGTGATCGGCCTGCTGGCGGTGACCGTGATACTCACCGTAGTGCTAGCTACGGTGCTGACCCGCAGCATCACCTCGCCCATCAGCGATGCCCTGGCAGTGGCCGAGCGCATCGCCGGCAGCGACCTGTCCCGGGAGATCGGGATCAGTAGCCGCGATGAAGCCGGTCGCCTGCTGGCGGCTCTGGCGAAGATGCAGAGCAACCTGCGAGAAACCATCGCCCTTATCGCCGATTCCTCCACCCAACTGGCGTCGGCATCGGAAGAAATGACCGCGGTGACCGAAGATGCCAGCCGCGGACTAGTGCGGCAGAACGATGAGGTCAATCAGGCCGCCACTGCAGTGACCGAAATGAGCGCCGCGGTGGACGAGGTGGCACGCAATGCCGAAGCCGCCGCGCAATCTTCCCGCGAGTCTATGGAATTCACCCGCTCGGGTATCGAGAATGTGGCACAGACCCTGAAAGCCATCGAAAGCTTGGCCAGCAACGTGGCCAGCACTGGTGAGCAGGTCAAGGCACTGTCCGGCAGGGCTCAGGACATCAGTAAGGTGGTCGAGGTGATTCGCGCGATTGCCGAGCAAACCAACCTGCTGGCGCTGAACGCGGCCATTGAAGCCGCCCGCGCCGGCGAGCAAGGCCGTGGTTTTGCTGTGGTGGCCGATGAAGTGCGGGCCCTGGCCCACCGCACCCAGCAGTCGACCCAGGAAATCGAACAGATGATCAGCGCGATTCAGGCCGACTCGACCCAGGCGGTGAGCGCCATGAACGTCAGCGCCCAGATGGCCAGCAGCTCAATCTCGGTGGCGCAGAACGCCGACCTTTCGCTCAAGCAGATCGCCGGGACCATCACCCAGATCAACGAACGCAACCTGCTGATCGCCACCGCCTCAGAAGAGCAGGCGCAGGTGGCCCGCGAGGCCGACCAGAACCTGACCAGCATCCGCGAACTGTCGGTCCAGAGTTCGGCGGGCGCAAGTCAGACCGCCAGCGCCTGCGCTGAGATGGCCAACCTGGCGATTGAGTTGAATCACCTGGTGGCGCGCTTCAAGGTCTGACATAAGCCGTTGTCCTGGGCTGTGTTTGCCGTAGCGTATCCATTGAGATGGCTTTCTGCTTTAGCGACATCCTTTTCACCTGGCATTTACAGGGCGGAGCGCAAAGTCGCCCTACTCCTTTGAAGAATTCCCTTTAGGTCCGCCCACAAGCGGGCTTTTTTTTGCCTGAACTTCCAATCTCTCTGGGGTCGGGCTGGCTTTGCAGCCACCCAGAAGTTCGTCGTGTAGCCCGACGATAACCGCAGATTCGGCGCTCTGCAGGTTAAAAAATGGCGGGATCAGGTGCTGCTTTCGAATTCACCAATCGTCGATGCCTTACACCCATCACTGCCAAACACGTACATACATTCCCCTTGTATTTGATAGCTTAAAGCCATCAAGCGGCATGCCTTATTCGCAGAGCCGCCCTAGAAAAGACGTGGACGTCTGGCAATCATCATTAATTGATGAGTTGTTTCTATCAGGGAAGAGGATCTGAAATTGGTGACCGCCACCCAATCCTCCATAGCCAAATGCTCAGGAATCCACGCGAGCTTATGGCTGCCCCTGCCCGACCAAAGCGTTAAGCACTGGTGCCCTCCCAGGAATCTGTTTTGCGACCAAAAGTCGTTGCCCAGGAGCACTCTCAGGAAATGGATTCCGGAAACCATTCAATAGACGGGGCGGACTCCGAAAAGCCAAACGAGTAGGAACTTAAATATGGAGATTTATAGTATGTCAGCTCAAGAAAACCACGTTGGTGTTGGCGGATGGACTGCTTACCACGAACTGACCCCAAAGGACCACGCTGTATTCAAAGAAGCCTTGGAAGGCTTTGTGGGGGTGCAATACACCCCTGAGACGGTTTCGACTCAGGTCGTCGCCGGCACAAACTATCGCTATCACTCGAAAGCACAGCAGCCTGGTTCGCCAGCAATCTGGGCAGCAATCGTGGAAATCTACGCCCCCCTCAAAGGTAAACCGCACATCACCCAGATCATCCGCATCTAAGCGCGTTTGACACCCTTCGGGTCGCGCGAGGATTGCGAGACTCGAAGGCTGATCGCCGCCCCCGCTTGTGCTGTCCCTGCTACGCTTCTGGCTTCTCCCTCCCCTGGAGCCGCAAGCATGCATACGCCCTACTCCCTCCCAGACACGCTTGAAAGAATCTACGAGAACCAGCTCGCCCTTGAGGCTGCGCTGATGGAGTTGACGTTGCTCGTCGAAAGCCAAGGCCATACGGATGCCGGCCAGAACGTGCGCGGCGCCCTTGAGGCGATCGGGGAGAACGCAGGGCATATCAAGCAGGGCCTGGCCAGGCTGAAGGCCCAGGGGCCGGATTGACCGCCCTACCCCGGCCCGCCCATACATTGTGCAGTGCTGCAAAGCAATGCTCCGGCGTGCTGCACAAGCCTTCTCCACTCATCGCTGGTGATGAGGTCGGCACGCTCCATGGCGTCAGCCCGCCTCAGCAATTCGAAGTATTTAACCTCTGCGTCCATTCGACTTCCAGCCAGTGCAGAAAGCTCGCGCCAGCCTGTGAGGGCCAGGCCCCGCTGTGCCTCTCTCATTGATAGCCCCTAATGATCATATTCGGGAGTATGAGCCAGGTTGCAGGGGTCGTTCAGTATGATGGCACTATGACCGACCAATGGTGGCTGTACGCCTCTGCGTACAAAATGGGACGATAGAGTTCCCGCATCAAAAGTGATGGAGAGTCGCGGATGTTCAGTCACATCACCGTTGGAACAAACGATCTTGATCAGGCTGCCGCGTTTTATGACGCCATATTGATCCCTCTTGGGCTATGCCGCCGGGTTGTAACCCCCGATGGAGGGCCTGCCTCCGCATGCTGGGTTAACCCCAACAGGCCCTTGCCTCGCTTTTATGTTTACTGCCCTTACGATCTCAAAGAGGCCGAGGCGGGAAATGGCAGCATGGTGGCGTTTTCCGCGCCACATGCAGACGCTGTGGATGAAGCCTACGCCGCAGGCCTTAGCAATGGCGGTGTTGATACAGGTTCACCAGGGCCACGCCCGCACTATGGGGACGGCTACTATGGCGCTTACCTGCGTGACCCGGACGGTAATAAAGTGCACATAGTCCATCGTGGCGATTTGCACTTGCCCGGGTAGATGCGACTCTCGGTGCTTGCTTGAAGCCCGGCCCAGCGCCGGCCTTCTTGTGTCTACCCTTCGTCGTGCCACCATTGAGCTGGCAATCCGCGTGATTGCAAACTGGCAGCGCTGAGGGATCAGCGCCCCAAGTATTACAGAGAGCCCGCCCCGTGCGGGTTTTCTGCTTTAGCGACATCCTTTTCACCTGACATTTACAAGACAAAGCGCAAAGTAGCCCTACTCATTTGAAGAATTCCCTTTTGGTCCGCCCACAAGCGGGCTTTTTTTTGTCCGTAATTTGGCTTTCGTTATCGCGGGCCGATTGGAGCTAGATCGCCTCAACCTTTCTACATTGAGAAATCTCGGGCAATGCCTGATTGGCAGAGACTTTATTGAGCTGCCACTTCAGCTCAACCGCAACAGCATTGAATCGTTTTGCCTGCACTCTCGTACTGCTGGATGTGAGGCTGACATAGGAGGCATCTGAGCTGTTGACGTCGACTACAGTGGTCGTGGTGCCGCCCTCAAGATCGGAGTTCCCCAATATTCCAGCTTTCCATTTCTGAGTAATCGTGTGCTCGCCAGGTGCAACTGGCACAGCTACGTAACCACCGTTCTCCAGAGAAGCTATCTGCTTTCCATCCAAAGAAATCAAGGCAGACATTAAGCCCATATCGTAGTTACTGGGCCTGTACACGTAGATCACACCACGATGGGAATCTGCATTTTCAAGTGGTGTGAATTTTGGCCCTGTCATCGTGCAGGAGCTGAGAAGCCCCAATAAAAAAATGGCTGAAATCTTCCATGCTCGAGTCATAACTGCTCCTTCCTCATTAAGCGATTGATGATCAACACTGACGGGCTATCAATCAAATTTTTTGTTCGCTTGCAGCTGAATCGGCTTCGCTTGCCTTGTCGCTGAACTCCATTCGAAGACGTCTCCCTCCAGCAGGTTTCTGCTGAGATTGATTTATGCATTTGTGCATGAAATCTCTTGCCGCCCTATTGTCAATATATCTCAGCAACAATACTGTATATGCATACATATATCGCAAGGAGCGAAGCATGAACCAGGCAACCTACCCCACATCCAAACCACGGAACTCCTACGAGCTTGTCCGCCGTCGTCTGCAACGCATAATCGCCTCTCCTCGAGTGCAGAGAATTCAGTTGGTTGAGGTCTCCAGACGCAACGATGAAAGCCCTGAAGCTTGGCACCAGGTCATCCAAGACATCGGCGACACCGCAGGCATAAGGATCGAACATTTGGAAGACGGCGCCGTGCGGATCGGCTGGCGCGAGTACTGCGACGTGTAAATGAGCCCGCCACTGAGCGGGCTTTTTATCGCCTGCAAGAAAATATATAAGCATGCTTATTGACGCAATAAATAAGTTGGCTTATATTTCATCTCAAGCCAGCAGCGAAGGCCGCCGGCCAGCAGCGAAAGCCGCGCCGCTCTTTAGCGACACCCCTTGCCGGATCACCACCGGCCCAGATTCAAAGGCAGCGATGAACCGGCCTAAACGGTTCAGAGGGTTGGCAACTGACCCGGGCGTGCAGCGTAAAGCGCCAAGAACAGTTATCCAGCGGGAGAACAAGCCGAAAGGCCCGCGGCTGGAGTGACATTTGATTCAAGCCGGTGACTGACGCCAGTAGCGGGTCACGGCCAGCCCAAAAAGATTTGAATTAGCGGTCCCGATAGCCTCGGCTGGGAACGCCGGACCTCATGCACCCTGCCCCACTCAGCCGGGCATTCAGAGCTGTAGCGTGCATGTTGTAGGGACCTGAGATCCATGGCGAACAGATGCTGTTTGACGCCGTGAGGAGGAAGCTCGCCGCCCACCCACGAAGACGACCGGCCAGCCCTGCAATCAGCAGCGGGCAACGGGCCACACCGCTGACGCAACAAACCCAGGCTGTCGCCAGTAGCGGGCCTGGGCTCCACAGATTTACTGATGCCGCTTCGATGAGGCGGCATTGGAAATCAACGGAGGAATGTATGGGCCAGCTCAATAGCGAGGACTTTTTGTCCTCGGAGATTTCCAGCTACGAAGATTTGTTGGCCAAAAGCCTTCAACTGCAGGACCGCGTAAAGGAAACAACCGCCTCCCTAGAGGCTGCGTATTCCGGCGTCATCAACGCTAAGCATGTGTTTGAAGAGATCAAAAAAGAAAACATCGAAGAGCTTCGGGTATTCAGGCAAACGGTTACTCGCGAAGCCGCAGAAATAGCCCAAGCAATCAAGCAGTTGAAATCAACCCTTGATCCAAAAAGCCTGTCCGAACTCAGGGAGTACGTTGCTCTCTGCGAGCGCCTAAAGGATCTCCAAGACGCAGGGTTCAAATTCCCAGCCTGAACAACCAGCGCCACGACAGCCTGTCGTTAACTGCCCGGTCACCTGCGCGCCGAAGCGCAGGCTGTATCGGATATCGCTCGGCCCTCTGTCGTGATAGCAGGGTGGCCACCTTGTCCCGAGCCTGAGCGGAGTTTGCCGCGGCGTAGACGGACAACGCTCGGAGGGATTCGAGCGATATCCGATGCAGAAGCGGTGTTGAAAGCTGGGTTGAACGCTTAGGCGGCCCTGGAGAAACGCAGGTTAATAGGGCGCCAGCTATGCGTGGTTAGCCTCTCCGAGCGGTCGTCCCGAAAGGGTCCGCTCTCGCCGGGATCGCGTCCGGCCTTCCGCATCACCCTTCCCCACCTCTACCCGTCAGCACTCCTCCCCCGCGCCCATCGGCAACCAGCGGGAGGCATGAGTGTTGACGAATACAGGTGAACCAACGAATCAACGGAGACACTCATGAGCGAGCAACGAGCACCTTATCCACGGTCGGCGGATAACGCTGACCAGATGAACCTGCCCGAGGGCAAGACTTGCGGCGACTGCGTGCATTGCCGCCGCTGCACCGCGATGTTCGGCCACATTCCTGCTGATGAGGCTTGCGACTGGAGCCCGTCGCGCTTTCTTGAAGCCCTGCCAGCCACCGCGTAACCCAAAACACTGGAGGTCGCCATGAGCGATTGGATCAAGTGCAGCGATCGGCTGCCGCCAGAAGGCGAGAAGCGCGATTACTTGTGCCTGTTCGAGTACGGCGAGATGCAGGTCACTGAGTGGCTGTACGACAAAACTCTCGGATGGTGCTTCTGGTACGGCGATCCAAGTCACTGGATGCCACTCCCACCCGTTCCCACTGAATAACGCCATCCTGGAGGTGACCATGCACCACAGCATCCAATCACGCCGCGACATAGTCGACGGCCTGCATCAGCGCTCCCGTATCGCCACCGCCGAATTCTACCGGCTGATTGGGCGGCCTGAGCCGGTGATCACCTTCCGGATGATGGTGAAGCCTGCAGGCCGCGACTTCTTTCATGTGGTGGACAACCGGACCGGAAAGGTCATGGGGTTCCGCCGCAGCCACAACGAAGCCTGCGCCCTCGCTCGGCGCCTGGAGCGCCTATATGCCGACCAGTTACGCGGATAGCGCTCAGGCCAGGGAATCCGACAGGCGCTGGGATTTGCCGAACTTCGGCAAGAAGCAACACGTCGACCTGTTCCACGAGTACACGGCTGACAACCTGGCAGAGCGCGAGGCTCGGCGTATCAAAGAGCGAGCCAGTCTCAAGCTGCGTATCGGCGCAGCCATGGCGCAGATGGAGTTGATCTGCCAGCCAGTAGGAGGTGTCGAGTGAACGTTGTCCAGCGAGACCACCAGACCGCCGTGAATTGGATCGAGGTCGAGATCGACAACATGATTCGCGACCTGGGCAAGGCCAATGCCAGCGCGGCGGCAACATCATGCGTCACCTTGGCCTTCATGCTGCGGGTCATTGACGAAGCCGAGCATCGTTACTTCCGGGCGCGCATCGACAAGATTTACGCCAACTACAACGCCTCTATCGTTTCTGCCGCCTGACGGCACCACATAACCCCACCACTTTCAATGCTGCGCCTGGCGCGGCGAGGGATCGTCATGTCCAAAAATACCAACCAAGCAATCGCACAAGAATCGCTCCAAGCGAGCGAAACCGAAGAATACAAGACGTCCATCGCCCCTGCTGTCGCCGTCACCGACATCGTGGAGTATCGGCCGCACGAGGAGCAAATCGTTCGCCTGGAAACAACTTACGCGAAGCTGGTCGTTGACTGCTCGACGAGCGAAGGCTTGGCGAGCGCGAAGGAAGTTCGCGTCGATATCCGCGATGTGCGCTACGCCCTGGATAAGACCACCAAAACCGCATTGGTGCCATATCAGCAAAAGGTCAAAGAAGCTCAGGCTCGCGTCAATCAAGTCAAGGAGTTCGGTGAAACGCTCAGGACTCGTGTGCTGGCAATTGAAGAGCCTGTCGATGAAGCGATCAAGGCCGAAGAAAAGCGTATAGCTGATGCCAAGGCAGAGCGCGAGCGTGTCGAGGCTGAGCGTGTCGAAGCCATCCGAGCAAAAATTACTCGTTTCAGTTCTGTCGCTGCCGCCTATGCGAGCCGCAGCGCCGCAGACGTCTCCAGCATTCTGCTAGGCGTCAAAGAGTCGGTGATCCTGCCAGAAGAGTATGGCGAATTTGAAGCCGAAGGCACCATCGCTCGCGACAACGCCATTGAGCAACTGGAAGCGCTGCTCAAGTCTGCCGCTGAGCGAGAAGAGGCTGCTGCCAAGTTGCTGGCCCAGCAGAAAGAACTGGATGAGTTGCGCGAGAAACAACGCATCGCCGATGCCGAAGCCGAGGAGCTACGCAAGCAGCGAGCAGAGGAAGACCGCAGGCGGTTGAAGCAGCAGCAGGACGAACTGGACAAGCAGCGCCGCGACATGGAGGCACAGCAACGCCAGCAGCGTGAACAGCAGGAAGAGCAACAACGCCAGCAGCGTGAGCGTGACGCCCAGTATCAGCGGGATCAGGAAGAACTGGCTCGCCTGCGTGCCCAAGCTGCTGCTCCTGTGCCAGCCGCAGCCACCTCAGCCGTCTTGATCGAAGAAAAGGCCGAGCCCGCACCTCTTGTCGTAAAGGCTCCAGCGACCGAAGCCATTAACGCTGACACGACAACGCCGCCGGCTGACGACATTGTTGAAGTTGTCGCCCTGGGCTTCGACGTGGATCTCGACATTGCTCGCGCCTGGCTTCGCGCCACCAGCTTCTAACCACCCTTTCCATCTCACGGCCAACACACCTCGTGTTGGTCACGGAGAGCGCTATGACCAATACAGACACCCAAGCACAAACAGGCCTCGCGACCTATCACGACCCTTCGCACAACGCGGCAGCGCTCATTCTTGACCCGGGCACCATGCGTTCAATGAGCGACCTCGCGCTGATGATGTCGAAGGGCGTAACCACCGTCCCGAAACATCTCAAGGGCAATCAAGCAGACTGCATGGCGGTGGTGCTTCAAGCAATGCAGTGGCAAATGAATCCCTTCGCCGTGGCGCAGAAGACATTCATCGTCAACGGCGGCGCATTGAGCTACGAGGCGCAGCTCGTCAACGCTGTGATTACCGCCAAGGCGCCAGTCAAAGGTCGATTGAACTTTGAATGGTTCGGCGCTTGGGAAAACGTCATCGGGAAGATGCGCGAAGTTACCAGTAAGACCAAGAAGGACGAGGACACTGGCGAGTTTAAAAAATATCGCGTTCCTGCCTGGAGCTTTGACGACGAAAAAGGGCTCGGCATCAAGGTTTGGGCGACCTTCCGGGGCGAAGACGAGCCGCGCGTTCTGGAACTTCTACTGACCCAGGTCCGCACGCGCAACTCAACGCTTTGGGCGGAAGACCCCAAACAACAGATCGCCTACTTGGTGACCAAAAAATGGGCTCGCCTCTTCTGTCCTGACGTGATCCTTGGCGTTTATACGCCGGATGAGTTCGAGGATTCATACGGCGGCGAGATTGATATCACTCCCACCAAACAAGCCGCAAACATCGCTGCCGCTGCTGGCGTTTCGTTTGGCCCCAAATCCCCATCGCCTGAAATAGACGGCGTATTCGCAGACCTCCTGGTCGTTGCAAGGCAACAGGACATCGACGCCTACGCGGCCGCCTGGGCAGGTCTCAAGCCGAAGCAGCGCGCAGCGATCGGCCTGGAATGCCACGAAGCCCTAAAAAGCTTGGCGGCTACCGTCGATGCCGACTTTACCGACATAACCGGCCCCAGCGGCGACCAGTCCCATTCAGAGGAGGCTGCGTAGTGAGGGCGGAACTTCAGGGCACGGAAAAGTGGCGTGCAGATCGATCAGGACGTGTGACGGCAAGTCGGTTTAAAGATGTCATGGCCTGGGGGAAACCGGACAAAAACGGGAAGCGCGAGCCCATGGGTACCCGCACCTCATACATGCGCGAACTGTGCTTCGAACGGCTGGCAAAGAAGTCCAAGCACAACGTCAGCAGCGCCTCTATGAAGTGGGGCCACACCGAAGAACAAAAGGCGCAGGACGCCTACGAGATGTTGACCGGCAACATCGTCCTGCCGTCGGAGTTCATCGTTCACCCGAAGTACGACTGGCTCGGCTGCTCGCCAGACGGCCTTATCAACGATGATGGGGGTACCGAATCGAAGTGCCCCTTCAACGAAGCGATACACGTCAGAACTTGGCTCGAAGGCATGCCCGAGGAACACATGCCGCAGGTCCAAGGCTGCATGTTCGTTACGGGCCGTAAATGGTGGGACTTCCTGTCCTTTGATTCTCGCCAAGATGAAGAGTGTCAGCTCTATATCGAGACGATTTACCGCGACGAGGACTACATCGCCAACCTGCATAAAGAGCTGGTCCAGTTCAACTTGGAACTGAATCGCATGGTTGATGAGGTAGCGGACAAAGCTCGGGCGCAAGCCCATCGCCTAGGAGCCTGATCATGATCAGTAACCTGAAATCAGACATCGAGTTTCGGCGTGCGAAAGCCCTGGAGCTTTCCTTTCAGGTCCAGCAACACCTGGCAGCAGGTGGGAAATACACCATCGGTAAAAGCCCGGTGATTAATCCAGACCCCGCCAAGCGTTCGGAAAAGATTGACCCCGAAACCATCCTGAAGCGCCGCAAGCCCCCTATTTCAAGGACCGAGCGTAATGCGCTGCGCAAACTCGCGGAGGCATTATGAGCAAGCGCAAGGCACACAACCTCCAGGCGCGCATCGCCCGGTCGTGCCGCTCACTGCTGGCTACCAACCACGTCGCGGTGGTGAACATCGGCCCCAGCGGCCGCCAGGGCATGATCAATTACAAGTCGCTGAAGAACATCGCGCCGGGGAAGATTGGCCAGGCCGTCTGCGGCATTCCCCACCGGTGGACGATCTACCTCAGCGCACTTTGCATCGACGCCCGTGGCGACCGCTACAGCAAGTCGGTGGAGGTAGCGCCCGATGGCGTCTACCTCTCCGACCACCTGGAAGACGTGATCGAGCATTGCTACAAGAAGCTGCGCGACGAGGCCAACCAAAGCCAGATGGTGGCTTCCGGCTGGATCGCCATTCCGGAAGCAATGTCACTGGACGAGGCGCACGCCGCGCGAATCTTCGAAGCGGTTGGAGCCTGGAACCAGCAGAAGGTCGCTGCGTGAAACGAATCCACAAACAGGTCAGCGCACGACGCAGACCAACCTGGCTCGCACTGCCGGCCAGCGGAATAGAAGAGATAGGCCATGGCTGTGACCCAGGAAGAACGAACAGCCACGCTGGCCGAGAAGCGGCAGGAACTTGGCGAGCAGGCGCTAAGGCATACGACGCCTTGCGGCACCCGACAGATGCTCGACGAGTTGATGCTCTGGCATGAGATCAAGGAAGTCGGCGAGGCAGTGCAACTGCTGGTGCGCAATACCAAGGCAGAAGATCTGCCGCCAGCAGCACCCAAGGTAAAAGGGCCGTCCGACATCATTCGCCATTATTTCCGCCAGGGAATGCGCGACCGGCTGACAGCGCTCACCGCGGAACTGGGTGACACGAAAGACCGAACAACCATCTGGCGGCTGATCGCATATGCCCACTCGTTGGGTGCGGAGAAGTCCGCCCCTCTATTCGAAATTAAGCCCCACGGTTACGAGATAACAGAAAGCGTGGCGCGCAAATTGCGGCGAGCGGGCTTCGCCGAATCGATCAAAATGAGCGCCGACGGCGACGAATAACCCACCCTACTCGGCGCACCCAGCAACCGGAGGGGGGGCTCAAGATGGAAGACAAACGGCTTCATTTCCCTGTGGTCATGCCATCGGCTATAAATTTCGCGGCGCTCTTTAAGCGGCCGGCTACATCTTCAATATCGGCCCAGTCGTCACATATCTGATCCATCTGTGCATAGGCGAATGGTTCTTTCCTTGTAACGTTTAACCGCGCGGCGCTAGGTTTTTTTGATCGTTCTTCCCATGCAAACATGATTAGAACGTCGAACTCTCCATATTTGTAGATAACGTTCCTTGGGTCCTTTAAGTCGAATAATGCTTCGTTCATAGCCTTCACTCTTGATCCAGATTTATTCCGGTCATCCGTAGTACTCCAACCCCACCTAAATTGCCACCACCGGTTCCGGAGGGCGGCGCCTGACTGGAGATAATCCATGGACGAACAGTTCTACCTACAAGACAGCCGCAGTCATGCCTACGTCGGCAACGGGTTGTCGTTCTGGGGCTTTGGTGGCTCCGGGTACGTCACCGACTTGGCCAAGGCCCAGGTGTTCACCCGTGACGGCGCTTGCGATCACCGAGACACTGACATTCCGTGGCCCAAGGCCTACGTCGATGCTCGGGCGCGCATCGGTGTTGACTGCCAGTATGTGACGTTGAGCGAAGCGCTTGACCAGCACCCAGACGCAGCCGAGTTCTACATCCAAAAGCCGCAGTGCTGGAACGGAAACAACTTGATTTGGCTTTGCAAAGATGGCGTGTTCACAAGCGACCTTTCCAAGGCTGTGGTGGTGCCGAGGGCTCACACCGTGACCTGGATCGGTAAGCTCGGTCAATCAGGCGCGGTGGTCTGGCCCAAGCCCTACATCGACGCCCACTCCCGCCGGCTGGTTGAGCGCGACGACGTGAACATCAAGGAGGCCTTGCGCGGCACCAGCATAAAGCTGGCCAAGCCGCAAAAGCCGCGAATGATGATGTTCAATTGCGATGGCTGCGGCCGGTTCATCAGTGGCGCGCAGCGCTATCGTGAAGACTGCCGGAACTGCGGAACAAGCAACACGCCTTGATCCGGCTCCATGCCGGTCACCCGTAATACCCCATATCAACGAATCATGCCAGCCGCCAGCGCCCTATCGCCTTCCGTTCGTATCGGGAATAAAGCTACCCAAGAAAAAGACAGTCGCAGGCCCTATGAGCCACGCGGCGGTCGTTCCCGGACTGACAATTGGTACGGCAATAGCAATTGCAAACAGGCCTATCCCTGTCCATAGCCTCTTACGCGGCGTGAACCACTCGCGGAACGCTTCAAGCTTTTTACCCGCCATTACCACCTCCTTGTTTGATAAGCAGCAAAGCATATCACCCACTTTAACGAATCACTCCAGCCGCGCACTATCGCGCCAATGGCTCCGAATACTCGCTGATCTTCTTCCTATAAGTCGCCAGATCAATTATCTGCCGCAAGCAAATTACGATCTCTAGTTTCTGCCTGTCGTCTGGAAGACCAATCCACCTGAGCATCATTTGAGCGTCTTCCTCGATTGCTGCGAGTGCATCGATATCGCTTTGCAGTCTCATGTAGGCCTCCTGCCTGGATGAGCTAGACAAACACCAATAACCCACAAATCAACGTCACGCCAGCCGGCGAGGCAGGCATGCCTCGCAAACCAAAACTCAACCGAGCTTAGATATCTGCTTAGAAGATGAGACTACAAGCGCGACCCATAACGTGGCTTCCGGAAGCGTCAGCCAAGTCGGAAGGCATTGTTGCTTGTCAGCGTCGCTCATCCCGGCCTCCAACGCCCTTAGCGAATCTCGCAAAGTACATATCGGTTCGATCAGTTCGGCCCGAGGCAACTGCATCAGATCAACCGCATCTAGGGTATGACACAACCCTGTGATCAGATTGAGATTCGCTCGAATACTGCTTACGTCTTTGCTTTCGAAAACCACAGCGCGCGCAGCGCGCCCAGCCAGCGTAACTACCAGACTAACAATCAACCTGGACTTTTCTTTGTCAGCTTTCAGCTGAGCGTGCCGCTGTGACGATGCAATCCAGATAGCAATTCCAAGAGCGGAAATTGAGCCAAACGCCTGAACCCATGACGCCAAGCCTGGATGCCCTTCGATCCAGCAAGAAACAACTTCCCAGCTCATAACCCACTCCCCTGTAGATCCCGGAACTATACCGGCGAGGATTACCTATGTCCGCACAACGACCACGAATCGTTTGTCAGTTCAGCTGCGGCGCTGCCTCGGCGGTTGCCACAAAGCTCGCACTGGTTCAGTACGGCGCAACACACGATGTGCAGATCATCAATGCGTTTCTGGCCAACGAGCATGAAGACAACCGTCGCTTCCTGCTGGACTGTCAGGAGTGGTTCGGGCAAGAGATCGTGCTACTTCGCGACGAGAAGTACGGCGCTGACATCATTCAGGTTTTCCGGCGCGAGCGCTTCATGAAAGGCCGCAATGGCGCGCCCTGCACCAAGCTACTGAAGCGCCGCCTACTCGATGCATGGAAGCAGCAGAGCGACGTGATGGTGTTCGGTTACACAGCGGAAGAAGTCGATCGGCTCGACGACTTCAGAGAGCGCAACCCTAACCGACCTGTAATCGCTCCGCTAATCGAGCGCGGCCTAGGCAAGGAAGACTGCAAGGCCCTGGTGGAACGCGCCGGTATAGAGCTGCCACTGATGTACCGCCTGGGATATGACAACGCCAACTGCATCGGCTGCGTTAAGGGTGGTGAAGGCTATTTCAGAGCGATCCGCGAAGACTTCCCAGACCAATTTGAGCAGCTGTGCTTGATCCAGGACGACCTCGGCGAGGGGTCATACCTGTTTCGCAATCGCACCACCAACGTGCGGTTTCCCTTAAGGGACCTTGGCGAGGGTCCAATGCGACGAAACGAGAAAATTCCGTCCTGTTCATTCTTTTGCGAGATGGCGGAAGCCGAATATCATGACATTGCTTCCGATACAGGGACGCTTTGAACTTGGCTATCCACAGCAGAGTTAAGTAGTTGCAACTTCAGCTTTCGATGCACTATGCGGTGACAGTTTGCACACAGGCATTTCAGCTGGTCGAGAGTCGTTCTGTGCTCGCCACTCATATCCGCTACCTGGATGGCATCATGATGGACGTCGATACAGGCCTCACCAAAATCTCCATAGACTTCTATAGGATCTGTGCCGCACTCTTCGCAGAAAAGCCGACCATGTTTTTTGATGAATGAAGCCTTCTTGGCTTTAGATAGACCTGGTGAGCGTTCGCGTTTCAGGTGATACACCAGTTTGGCCAGGCCCTCTGCCCACTCTCTCACCTCAGTATCAGTGGGTATTTCGAGCAACTCAACCTGCTCATCTTTTGGAATAATCTTGTAACCTGCTGCCTCCAGCAGTTCAAAGCAGACGGTACCCAAGCCACCAGTGAAGTGGACCGGCTTAATGTCCTTTCCCAGTGCGGCTGTTGCTGCAAGGCCAAACACTTGTTTCGGTGCTAAGCGCACACCGTCGTCGACCAACAAGTCGTAATCAATTGACGGTCCAAACCCCTCAGAGGGAGCGCCCTGAAGCAAACTCTGCACAGCCTCCCAAACGTATTCCGGGGTAACTTTGCGCAGTTGCTCCGCAGGTAAACGGCTGGAGTCTTTCTCTATCGCTATCCCGTCTGAGGAAGCTGTAATCTGCATCGTTGTCAACGTTTTCAAATCGCGTTCCGCTACTAGATCGAGAATAACTCCACCTAACGCCGGAGAAATACTTGCGAGGTAGCAACCCTGATTTCCATCGCCATTTTTCTGTAATGGGGAATGCTTCTCTGGCAGTAATTTCGATAAAGCTTGTAAGTGTGATTTCGGAGAAATTGGATAATCCAGCCTGGCCCACGTGATGGGCACCATCCAGCCAAGGGCTTGCCAGTATTCAGCAGCTTGCCAATGACTTTTGGGGATAGGCTCTTCGTGGTGCGTATCCGACGCAACTCCTATTGCCTTTATAAGCCCATCTGCATACGAAATAACCACATCACCTGGACTCACGAGAGTGAGGTTCAGATACGTCTGGTTGGCCGCACCATTACGCTTTTCTTTTGGGGACCATATGTATCCTCCGGCGTACTCATCCAGATGGGTTTTTTTGTGGTTTACCCACCAGAATTTCTTCTCCTGAAGCTTGGTCGGAACAATCAAACCAACCACGTCTGATGAAGTAAGCGAGCGATTACTGGCCTTACCGTCCGGTAGGAGGCAACGAATAGAATGACCTCGCTGGGCATGCTTTATCAATTCCTGCTCAGAGGTTACATCGATATCTGTTTTTTTCTCATTCCCCCCATCAACGTAAATCCGGTAGGAGCGTTCCCCAGTATCTTCATCGGTTTGAAAGATGGGGGAAATTCGATCTCCCTTCTGATTCAAGAAATAAACATTCTCTGAGACCATCCGCGATCGCCCCACCAGTACTGCGCCCGACTCTTCCATGAACAGATCTCGACGATTATTTTTTCATCTTAACACTAGAGCCGAACCAATTTATCGGACCTGAGTCATCGCCTGCGCCATTGTTAAATGCAGCAGATGCTCATATACAACACCAGCGTCAGCCCGCCGCCGATGGCCGAGCTGGCCAGGTCCAACGACCCGTGGCGAGTGGCTGAGAGGCAGGCAGAAGCGGCCTAACAACCGCAGCGCGATTGCCAAGGCAGCGACAAAAGCCAAGCCAGGAAATGTTGAAGAGCATCGAGCAACAGGTTGCCGATGATTTGAAGCAAGAGGTCTGCGAGCAGTCGGTTCATGTGAGCGCCTTTTAATTGGGACGCTGCCTATGATCCGCTCGGTTCCTAGCACGTTGTATACCGACCACTTGTTGCTGCGCTTTCTACAACTCCCCCACTCCACCGCCCGGGCATGGCCCGGAAAGGACTCCCCATGCCTACAGAAAACAAAATCGCCGCACCACTCATGGTCGAACGCTCGACAGTCACGAAGCTGGTCATCACCGGCGCGCCACGGCTCGACCCAATCACCGTCTTCCTCGAGGACTTCGGCCGGCGCGACTGCCCGACCGAATCCGATCCGAACTACCAGACGGCCCAGGGCAAGATCACCATCAACTGCTGGGACAACAGTTGGAATGCGTACTGGGGCGGTATGGGTCCGCGCACCGTCGCCGAGTTCGTCGCCGACTGCGGCGGGGACTACATCCTGAATTGCCTGGATCGCGGAATCAGCTCGACAGTGTTCAGTGGAGAGGCGCTGCACACCCTGGCCAAGAAGTGCATCGTCCAGCGCCGCCGGCAACAGACCGGGCGCCACGAATGGGAGCTGGGCGAATTAAGCAAGGATGAGGCGCGCGAGCTTTGGCGCGACATCGACTCATTGCGCAGTATCGAGAGCCCGAACGAATGCTGGCACCAGAGCAGATTGTTGACCGAGCTGTTCGGTAAGGAATGGCACTACCCGCTCGACGGCAAGGCTGTCGAAGAAAACCACAAGTTCACGTACCTGCGGCGGGTTGTCGAGGCAGTACAGCATGCGCTGCGCCAGGAACAGCAGGCCGGCATGACGGTTGTTAATGCCCATGATCTGGTAACGAGGGAGGCTGTATGAGCGACTGGGCGAGGATGTGATCAGTGGATCAATGCATTGAGTTACTAGCCCAGAGGAAGGGAGTTGTTTAACTCGCAGCTAACTACTTCGATCCACTAAATCACTGCCCACAGCCTAAAGGGCGCGCTCCAATGACTTGATAGAGCGCCAGCCGGATAACCACTTCAACAACACATATCTGAAATGCATGCGCGACATGTCATTTCTAGCACAGCTATCGATCTCGTCTAGGGTCGATTTCAAATAAATCCCCTCCACCGTCAAAGTCAGCCGCTAATCCCGGCATTTGTCATCGTCTTTGCCTGAACTGGATACACGACTGCGCGCCAGGAGAATCTGTTGCATTGCCAGCTGTGCGTCAGGATCTCCGCATTCAGCCATGCACTCAAGACAATCGCCCCCACAGTCCTGGCGCTCTGGAGAAGTATCGAGAGGTCGCTTGCATATATTGCATGTACGCATTCTAGATTCCTGCCTCAGTGCTCGGACTAATTGGGGCGCGGTCAGTTAGGCCGAAAAAAACAGCACAATTAAACACCAATTGGGCGGCTGAAGCGAAATACGCACCTACCGCCCATTACTCCCCCCCTTCAAAGTCAGCCGCTATAGCGGCAAGGACGAAGTCATGCCTGAAGAAATCGTATTGATCCAGCCAGCCCCAGTCGTTCGCGATGCCGAGGGCATGTTCTGGCACCCCGATCTGCCATCGTTCGAAGAGGGAGACGGAGAAAAGAGCAAGCAGTGGATCGCTGATCAGGGTCTAGTCGTGAAGACTGCGAGTATCGAGTACGCCGAAGAGGCGATCGCTGATCGGTATTTTGAATCGGGCGACCCTGATTGCAGTTACTGGGAACCGGCAAAGCCCGATGGTGACGGCTGGTTCTGCCTTTCGATTGGTGACACTGACGATGGCCCGGTCTGCTGGTGGGCGCGCCGGGAGGTGACGCCATGAGCCGCAGCGGATACAGCGATGATTGCGGCGGGTGGGATCTGATCTGCTGGAGGGGTGCCGTGAATTCGGCGCTGAGGGGAAAGCGCGGCCAGGCTTTTCTGGTCGAGTTGCGCGATGCGCTGGACGCGATGCCCGAAAAGCGGCTGGTGGCAGACACGCTCGAAGCCGACGGCCAGTTCTGCACGCTCGGTGTTCTCGGTGCAAAACGCGGCATCGACATGAGCACCATCGATGCGCATTGCCGTGAGACGGTGTCGGGGGCCTTCGGGATAGCGCCAGCCATGGCGGCGGAAGTCGTATTCGAGAACGACGAGTGCGGCTGGAACGAAACTCCGGAACAGCGTTGGCAGCGGATGCGCAAATGGGTCGACGGACAGATCAAGGAGGTGACGCCATGATCGCCACCCTCTGGTCCGCCTACGTCTTCATCTACAAGGGGCCGAGGTGATTCAGGAAGTCTTTGGGCTCCTGGTGTCGAACCACAGAGCGAGCAGTATCGGCCCCAAACTTAACGAATACATTGGCCATACGCCAATTTTGCCCGCGCTATGCAATGCAATGGCGATGACCCCAAAGACAATGGCAACGCCGTAACCAAAAAATACAGAGCCTTTCATGGTGATTTCTCGAATTCCGTTTTCGAAAGCTGGATGTAAGTGGGGGCCATGATACCCACACTTCATAAGTCCAACTAGTTCATCCCCTCCCCTCTAACCTCAATCCCCCTACATGCCTGCCGGTGAGAATCAGGACTGCTTCTTGCCCTTCGCCCACCCGCAAACCATAAGAACCAGGCCGGGGATCCACAAGGCCGGCGCAGTTATCGCGAGACCGCAGATTGCCAATGGGAGTCCAGTCAAAAACAGCGGGTTTCTAAACGCCTTATCCATTTCGCGCCACCTTTAAGAATTCATCTCATTAAACCATAAGTGCCTGCCGGTGAGCGGCGGGCGAGGTATTCCTATGCCCGAAGAAACTGAAGTGCTGTATGTCGTCCACGCCCAGGGCCCCGACGATCTGTACGCGGCCGCCAGCAAAGAGGAAGCCGACACGCTGGCTGCCAAGCAGAACGAACTGGTGCCGATGGCGAAGTGCATTGTGATCGTCAGCCCATGGTCTCCGGTCGATCACTGGAAAACTCTGGCCGAACAGAATGCGGAAGACGCTAACTACCTGCGCAACGGCTGGCAGGCTGACTTGGATCGACTGAATGCGGCGAAGGCCGAGATCACAGCACTGAGCAAGAACGTCATCGAGTTCACCCGCGAAGACTTCGACGCGACGCTGAACAACCTGCGCCGGATGGGAGCCAGTATAGACGGCGACAACGCCTACAAGCGCGATCTGTGCGACTTGATTGGCGGGGCGTTGGCCATGGGCGCCCAGAACACCAATCCGCCGCCGGCAGATCACTGGGGGCAGCGCTTCTGGGATATCGGCCGGGAGGAACGTGCAATGCAGGAAGAGCTGCTCGAAAGCCTATCCAACTTGGTCGGCCTGGCAAAACTCGGCGCCGCCAGGCTCGACAAGTACCACGCAGCCCTTGCTCACGCCGAGGCAGTAATCGCCAAAGCCACCCGCTAACCCACCTTCTGCCGCCCAGCGCGGCGAGGACACCCCATGTTCGCAACGAAACTCACCCTGATCCTGCTGGGCGCTTTGCTTTACCTGTCTGGCACCGGCTACTGGCTCGCCTGGCTCGGGCCTGACCTGCTCAGCACCGGCACCACCGAGGCATTGCTCGGCGCATTCGCCGGCACCTGTGCCTGGATGCTGATCACCTTCGGCCTGGTCATCCACATCATCAAGACAGCGCGGCCCGCCGGCTCTCTCGACAAACCCGACGTATAGAGGTGCATAGCATGGAGATGCAAAGCGAAACGCTTGCCGAGGAAGAGCTGGCGGCGATCACCGGATACATGATTCCGTCAGGCCAGATAGCGTGGCTGAGCCGAAACGGCTGGAATTACGTGCTGACCAGGGCTCGCCGGCCAGTGGTCGGCCGTGTCTACGCCCGAATGAAGCTGGCAGGCCTAAAGCCTTCTGCGGAAAACGTTGCGGCCGAGGCCTGGTCGCTGGATTTGTCAAAGGTAGGATGAAGAGATGCGAGCCAAAAAGGCGGCAAATAGGGACCTGCCGCCAAGAATGATTCGGCGTGTACGCACGCTGAAAGGCGGAAAAGAATGGGTTGGGTACTACTACGACGGGAGGAACGAAGACGGGAAGCGGGTAGAAATCCCCCTCGGGGGTGACTTGGATATCGCCAAGGCTGAATGGGCAAAGCTCGACTGCAAGCCAGTACCGAAGAAGAACGCCCTGCTGGGCCAGGTGTTTGATCGGTACGAGCGGGAGGTCATCCCGGGAAAGGCGCCAAAGACGCAGAGCGACAACCTGCTTAGCCTGAAACAACTACGCAAAGCGTTCACCGACGCCCCTATTGATGCCGTGACGCCGCAGGTCATAGCCCAATACCGGGATAGACGGAGCGCCAAGGTGAGAGCCAACCGGGAGATCTCCCTGCTTTCGCACATCTATAACTTCGCACGCGAGTGGGGGATCACCGAGAGCAACCCGGCCGCCGGCGTGCGAAAGAACAAGGAAGTGCCGCGGGACTTTTACGCAACCGAGGAAATCTGGAGCGCCGTGTATGCGGTCGCGACCTCGGAGTTGCGCGACGCCATGGACCTGGCTTATTTGACTGGCCAGCGCCCGGCGGACGTACTTTCGATGCGGGAAGCGGACGCGGTTAACGAGTTCCTGCAGGTTGCCCAGGGCAAGACTTCCAAAAAGCTACGAATCCGCCTGACTGCCGCCGGAGTTTTGAATGACTTAGGCGCACTGGTGGAGCGGTTGATAGAGCAGAGGCGTTCCCGCGGCGTGCGGAGCCCGTACCTGATTGTCACTGAGGATGGGCGGCAGGTGACCAAGCCGATGCTGCGGCTGCGCTTTGACGACGCCAGGGACCGGGCGATAGCGACAGCCCGCGAGAAAGGAGACGGGATTCTTGCGGCGAGCATTCGTCAGTTCCAATTCCGCGATATCCGACCGAAAGCCGCCAGCGAGATCCTCGACCTGGGCGATGCCAGCCGCCTCCTGGGTCACACGGACAAGCGCATCACGGAGACGGTCTACAGGCGCGTTGGCGAGATCGTGAAGCCGACTCGTTGATCTAGAATCTGGCGGAGTTGCGGAAACCACCTGAAATGATGCGGAAACGATCAGATGTTTCACTGCCGACATTCCCAAACCCCAGAAACGCAAAAGCCCCGCATTGCGGGGCTTTCGTGTGAATCTTGGCGGGAAACCAGGGATTCGAACCCTGGGAACGCTATTAACGTTCGCCGGTTTTCAAGACCGGTGCATTCAACCACTCTGCCAATTTCCCTTTTGCATCACAGGATTATAGCAGCCCATCCTGTCTCAGCGGGCGCCATAATACCCGAATGAAACACACTGTCAAACTCTCGCCATCGCTTGTTACAGAGCGTCTGTTATGATCTTTGCGACTGAACGTTTCAAAATCGAAGGAGTGTCGC
>Ga0302216_1000031_pt1 | contig 87283 bp, 61 predicted proteins | sample II_Fen_N3_2_FD_194575 | JGI IMG/M metagenome (GOLD analysis project Ga0302216, IMG submission 194575) | Peat permafrost microbial communities from Stordalen Mire near Abisko, Sweden - II_Fen_N3_2 | ecosystem: Environmental > Terrestrial > Soil > Wetlands > Permafrost | place: Sweden: Abisko...
CGGCGTTCCAAAAGCATTGTGCGAATGCCCAAGCGACGGGCAGCGCCACGGTGGCGGGTTTCAGGATGACGGTGTTGCCGCCGGCCAATGCCGCAGCCACGCCGCCCACCGGGATGGCCAACGGAAAGTTCCAGGGCGGGATCACCAGCACGATGCCTTTGGGCGCATACGTGACGGTTTTCAGTTCGGCAAACGCTTTCATGGTTTGCGGATAATAATGGCAGAAATCGATGGCTTCGGAAACCTCGACATCGCCTTCAGCAATGGTCTTGCCGGTAATGGCGGACATGCAGCCGATGAGGTTGCCGCGTTCGTTGCAGAGGTTGGAGGCTACACGGTGCAGGATGACGTTGCGTTCGTCCAAGGTGGTTTTCCGCCACTGAGAGGCATCGGTTTCAGCAATGGAAATCAAGGACTTGACTTGCTCCAAGTTGGAGAGGCCTGCCTCGCAGACGCAAATTTCGCCGGGTTGGCTTCGGTCGAAATAACGGTGTTTCTGCACTGCTTCAAACTGCAGGTCGCCGATTTGAACGGGGATTTGCCAAGGTTGGTCCTTAGAGGATTTTTTCCAATTTTCGCGAATCTTGGCAGCCCACAACCGATTGACTTTCAGGTCGAAATTGGTGTCGGGCTCGTTGTGGAAGGTCTCAGGAACGGTTTCAGCCACTAGGATCGTTCGGTCCTGCGTGCGATACGATTTGGCTTCAAGCGAATCTTTGAGCGCAAACGCTTCCAAAAATTGCGATTGCAGGAAGTTCCATTGCTTGCTGTCGTAGGTCAGGCCGAAGGAATAGCTCAAAAAGTTGTCCTTGCCGGTGTTTTCATCCAAACGGCGCACCAGATACGAGACGGCATTGAGGAAATGTTCGTTCTTGACCACCGGGGTGTACAGAATGATTTGCTTGCCCAGGCTGCGCATCACGCGGGGCAGGTGGTTGGCCATGCCCTCGAGCATCTCGAACGTGACGAAGTCCTCTACGCCGAGCTTCTTGCCCAGCAAATAGGCGTAACCGATGCTGAACAGGTTGTGGGAGGCTACCCCGACGTGGAGGGCCTTGATGTTTTCGGGTAATAGGGCGCGGTCCAGGATGTGCAGGTAGTTGGCATCCACTTCCACTTTGCTGTGCAGCACAGGGTTTTCCCAGCCTTTGAGCGACGAGACGATGCTTTCCATCTGCAGGTTGGCACCTTTGACGAGGCGCATCTTGAGCGGAGCACCACCGGAGGCTGTCCGTTTCTTGGCAAACTCGAGCAGTTCGGTTTGAAAGTTCCAGGCGTCCGGCAAATACGCCTGTATCACGATGCCGGCGCGGTAATTCTTGAAGGCGGGTAGGCTCAACACCGTTTTAAACACGTCCAGCGTAAGTTCAGCATCTTTGTATTCCTCCATGTCGAGGTTCACGAACTTGGAATGGGCGATGCCCTGTTCATCAATGAACGGAAAATCAATGGATTGTTGGTAAATGTGAGCCAGGCGTTCGCACAAGTCCAATTTGTTTTGTTCGTAATTCAGGGCACTGATTTGGGCATAAATGCCTGAAATCTTGATGGAAATGTAGTTGATCTGTGGATCTTTGAGCGCTTCCAAATAGTGTTCATAGCGTTTGCGGGCTTCACCGTCGCCCAGCACCACTTCACCCAAGAGATTTACGTTCTGGCCGATCTGCTGCTTGCGGCGTTCGCTCAGGTGGCGGTTCAAGTAGGAAGCCTTCTCGTTGATGATGACCTTGGCCGTATCCAGACGCAACCGTTGCTTGAAGATGGGCACCGAAATGAAGTCGAACCAATAGCCGAACGCCGTGAACAGCTTCAGCAGGAAGGCATCGGAGGAACTGAAGAATGCCGGTACTCCGTAATGTTCGATGAGCAGCTTCATTCGCTTGGCTAGTTTTTTGTTGTCGTGAATCTGCGAGGATTCGTCCAGCATTTTGGAAAGTAAAATCTTGTCGTTCGGGTTCTGAATGAGGATGGCGTACTTCTTTTGTTCCTTGATTTCGTCCGCTGTGATTTCCTTTTCGGATTTGGAGAGGAACTCTTTGGCCCAATCAAGGACTTCGGGGGTGCTTATTTTTTCCATGGGAAGTTGTTGGTTTTTAGTGATGCGAAAATAGAGGAAATCCTTGAAATACACGATATCCAACTTGAATTCTGCATAGATTTTGCATTTTTTTTCATAACCTCAGCCGGAAGTTGCCGATTATTTGCTCTTCTTTGACCTAAAATCAAACCATCCGCCTTTTTTTATGTCTTACTTTTGTATCTTCACGAACTGAAATTTTATCCTATTAAATCCAAAATCTTGCCATGAAACGAGCACTCTTTTCTGCGACATTTCTCTGTCTGAGCGCTTTTCTGTCCGCCCAAAACGACGAATGGAAAAATCCTGAGATCAACCAAGTGAATCGTGCACCCATGCACACCCACTTTTTCGCCTACGAGAACGAAGCGGCTGCCAACGCTGCAATTCCTGAGAATTCAAGCAATTATCTGAGTCTGAACGGTACCTGGAATTTTTTCTGGGTCAAGGATGCCTTCAACCGCCCGACAGACTTCTTCAAGACGAACTTCGACGACAAGAGCTGGGCAACCATCCAGGTTCCCGGTATTTGGGAACATTACGGATACGGTGACCTTCAATACGTCAACAACGGCTATCCTTGGCGGAATCAGTTCGAAAGCAATCCCCCAAAATTTCCGGAGGAGAACGACCACGTTGGTTCCTACCGGCGTGTAATCGACTTGCCAGCCAACTGGAAAGGCAAAACAGTGCTGGCCCATTTTGGCTCTGTCACGTCCAATATGTATTTGTGGGTGAACGGCAAGTTTGTCGGTTACAGCGAAGACAGCAAGATGGAGGCTGAATTCGACCTGACCAAATACCTCGTTCCCGGCAAGAACCTTATCGCCTTCCAAGTGTTCAGATGGTGCGACGGCACGTACCTGGAAGACCAAGACTTCTTCCGTTTGAGCGGTGTGGCCAGAGATTGCTATCTGTATGCCCGAAACGCCTCGAACGTGGCCGATTTGCGCGCCACGCCCGATTTGGATGCCCAATACAAGGATGCCACCCTCAAAGTGGACCTCCAATTGACCAAAAATGCCCAGGCTGACTTGATTCTCTGCGACGCCAAAGGTCAGGAAGTGGCCAAAGCCAGTGTCAAGGGTTCAGGCAAGCTCACAACGACCATGAACGTTTCCAATCCTGCCAAATGGACGGCAGAGACTCCGGTTCTGTATACGCTCAAAACCATTCTGAAAGACGGAGCGAACGTATTGGAAGTGATACCCGTCAAGGTTGGTTTCCGCAAAATTGAAATCAAGAACGCCCAATTGCTCATCAACGGCAAGCCCATCCTCATCAAGGGTGTGAACCGTCACGAAATGGATCCCGACCGTGGTTATTACTTGTCAAAGGAACGCATGATCCAGGACATTCAGATCATGAAGCAATTCAACATCAACGCCGTACGCACGTGCCACTACCCGGACGACAATTTCTGGTACGACCTTTGCGACCAATATGGCATCTATATGGTGGCCGAAGCCAATATCGAATCCCACGGGATGGGTTACGGTGACCGCACACTGGCCAAGAACCCACAGTACAAAGTGGCGCATATGGAACGCAACCAACGCAATGTCCAGCGCAATTTCAACCACCCGGCCATCATCATCTGGTCGCTGGGCAACGAAGCCGGTTTCGGACCGAACTTTGAACAATGCTACACCTGGATCAAGGCTGAGGACAAGTCCCGTCCGGTTCAGTACGAACAAGCCAGGCAGAACGACTTCACCGATATTTTCTGCCCGATGTATTACGATTACAACAACTGTGAACGTTACGCCAAGGGTGACGCCAAGAAACCGCTCATCCAATGTGAATATTCCCACTCGATGGGCAACTCCGACGGTGGTTTCAAGGAATATTGGGACCTCATCCGCAAGTATCCGAAATATCAGGGCGGTTTTATCTGGGACTTCGTGGATCAATCTCAACGCATCAAAAACGCCAACGGTGTTGAAATTTACGGCTACGGCGGCGACTTCAACAAATACGACGCATCCGACAACAACTTCGTGGACAATGGGCTCATCGGTCCCGACCGTATTCCCAATCCGCACATGTACGAAGTGGGCCATTTCTACCAGAACATCTGGGCAACTCCGGTGGATCTGCAAAAGGGTACGATTTCCGTTTACAATGAGAACTTTTTCCGTGACTTGTCTTCCTATATGTTGGAATGGCAGCTGCTGGCCGATGGGGAACCCGTTCAGGCAGGAGCCGTCACCGACTTGAAAGTGAATGCCCACGACAGCCTTACGGTGCAATTGCCCTATGATTTGACGACCGTTTGCCCGAGCAAGGAGTTGATGCTGAACATCGCCTTCAAGCTGAAATCGGCTGAAAACCTGCTTCCCGCAGGATTCAAAGTCGCCTCCAACCAGTTGACCGTTCGCCCTGCCACGTTCCAGACATTGGAATTGAAGAACTGCACGCCCAGCAACGTGGAAATTCCACAGCCCACCATTCAGGACAACGATTACCATTTCCTGCAGGTGAACGGTGACAACTTCGCCATCGAGTTCAACAAATGGAGCGGCTACCTGACCAAATACAAAGTCAACGGCATGGATCTGATGAAGGAGGGTTCCGAACTCACCCCGAACTTCTGGCGCGCACCGACAGACAACGACATGGGTGCCAGCCTGCAACGCAAATTCGCCGTTTGGAACAACCCGGAAATCAAATTGGTCAAATTGGACAAAGCCATCGAAAACGGCCAAGCCGTCATCAAGGCTGAATACGACATCAAAGCCGTTTCGGGCAAGCTTTACCTGACCTATACCATCAGCAACACCGGTTCCATTTTGGTGAACCAGAAGCTGGTCGCTTCCAAAGACGCCAAAGTAGCTGAGATGTTCCGCTTCGGTATGCGCATGCAGATGCCCTACAACTTCGACATCTCCGATTATTACGGTCGTGGTCCCATCGAAAATTACATTGACCGCAACCATGTGACCGACCTCGGCCTTTACAAACAGACAGCCGACGAACAGTTCTACCCCTACATCCGCCCGCAGGAAACCGGCAACAAGACCGACATCCGTTGGTGGAAGCAGGTCAACATCGGCGGCAGAGGCCTGATGATCCGTTCCGAAGGACCGCTTTCCATGTCTGCGCTTCATTACACCATGGAATCGCTGGACGATGGTTGGGACAAGCATCAACGCCACTCGCCGGAAGTACCCAAGTCCGATGCCCTGAATCTGTGCATCGACCAGTATCAAATGGGTTTGGGTTGCATCAACAGTTGGGGCGCATGGCCTCGTCCAGAATACCGCCTGCCCTATAGGGATTATTCGTTCACTTTCCTACTGTCTCCGCGATAAACCTTATTGTAAAATTATCCATCGTTTCACGGCCGTTCACAACTGCCCGGAACGATGGATTTTTTTATGGAGAGATAAACCTTTTGGCCCCTTTTTCATCCAATTGTCTATTGGGTATGTTGCTGTTATTGCCTAACTTTGAGCCCTTCCAACTGCACCTTAAGAAGATGAAAAAGACAACCCTGACTTTGTTTTCCCTCTTGGTTTTATCGATTTTTACCTCTGGCAATGCCTTTTGCAACGAACAACTTTCGTTGGACGGCACGTGGCAATTTCAAACGGATCAAAAGGATGAAGGCGTTCAAGCCGGCTGGTTCCTGAAAACCCTACCCGAAACCATCCAGTTGCCGGGCTCCATGGCCGAAAACCTCAAAGGGGACATCCCCGGCCTGAAAACCCAATGGACAGGCAGTTTGTACGACAGCTCTTTTTATTTCAACCCGGCGTTTGCCAAATACCGCCAGGAAGGCAAGGTCAAGTTCCCGTTTTTCCTCACCCCCGACCGCCATTACATCGGTGTGGCCTGGTACCGCAAGGACGTGGTCATTCCCAAAACCTGGAACGGCAGCCGCATCACGCTCTTTTTGGAACGCCCCCACACCATCACCCGCGTTTGGGTGGACAACAAGGAAATGGGCAAGGATTCCACCTATTGTGTCCCACAAGTTTTCGATTTGACTTCAGCCCTCAAACCGGGCAAGCATACCATTTCCCTGCGCATCGACAACCGCATTGGGGCGGTCAACGTGGGTGCCGACTCGCACAGCGTGACCGACCAGACCCAGGGCAACTGGAACGGTGTCGTAGGCAAGATGTTGCTGAACTCGGGGCCCAAGGTCTATTTCGACGATGTGCAGGTGTTTCCCAACTTGGCTGAGAAAAAAGCGCTGATAAAATTCAAAGTGGACAATGCAACTGGCAAGCCCTTCAAGGGGAGCCTCCGATTCAGTGCCAAAGGTTTCAATACAGCGATATTGACTGAAACCGGCCTTCAGGAGCAAACGGAATTGCTGCCAAAAGGAGTTTCAACCTTCGAACTTACTTTGTTCATGGGTGATAAAATGCAGGAATGGAGTGAATTCAATCCAGCACTATATAAGTTGGATGTAGCCCTGATGACGGATGGTAAAATGCTCGATTCCAAGACTATGACCTTCGGTATGCGTGAAATCACCATCAAAGGAAAGTGGTTCTATGTGAACGGCCGCAAGACGCAACTGCGCGGCACGGTCGAAAACTGTGATTTCCCCCTGACCGGTTATGCCCCCATGGACGTAGCTTCCTGGGAACGGGTGTTCCGCATCGCGAAGAGGTACGGATTGAATCACATGAGGTTCCATTCGTATTGCCCGCCCGAAGCTGCTTTTGAAGCCGCCGACCTGGTGGGATTTTATCTGCAGCCCGAAGGACCGAGCTGGCCCAACCACGGTTCCTCTCTGGGAGACGGCAAACCGGTGGACCAGTTCCTCATGGACGAAACCATCCGCATGTCCAAAGTCTACGGCAACCATCCCTCGTTCACGATGATGGCGGTGGGCAACGAGCCCCGCGGCAATTGGGTCAAGTGGGTGACCAAGTTCGTGATGTATTGGAAAAAGACCGACAGCCGCCGAGTGTACACGGGTGCCTCCGTCGGTGGCGGATGGGCCTGGCAACCCGGCAACCAATACCACGTCAAGGCAGGCGCCCGCGGACTGGATTGGGACCGCAACATGCCCGAGTCCAATTCCGATTTCCGCAGCAAGATCGACACCGTCTCCGTGCCGTTCGTCTCGCACGAAACCGGCCAATGGTGCGTGTTCCCGAATTTTGACGAAATCAAGAAATACACCGGTGTGAGCAAGGCTCGCAACATGGAATTGTTCCAGGAAGACCTGGCCGACCACGACATGGCCGGCATGGGCCACGACTTCATGATGGCTTCCGGCAAACTGCAAGTGCTTTCGTACAAACACGATATTGAGAAGAACCTCCGCACGCCCGATTATGCCGGATACGAGCTGCTCAGCCTCAACGACTATTCCGGGCAAGGCACGGCGCTGGTTGGCGTCCTCGATGTATTTTGGGATGAGAAAGGCTATTGCGACGACCGCGATTTCCGCCAATTCTGCGGGCCGGTCGTTCCTTTGATCCGCACCTCCAAATTCGTTTGGCAGTCCGACGAACACCTCACCGCCACAGCCGAGCTTTCCTATTTTGGCGCCGCCGAGAAACAAGCCATCAAACCAACTTGGACACTCAAGAACAACCTCGGTGTTGTTGTGGCTGAAGGCAATCTTGCAGCGCAAACGGTGGAGGCCGGACTGAACATACCGCTGGGTTCCATCGACATCGATTTGAGTTTTGTGCAACAAGCCGGCAAATACACGCTGGAAGTAGCCACCAACACCTGCGAAGGATTGAACAGCTGGAATTTCTACGTCTATCCCGCCTCCACGGCCAATGTGGATGTATTGTCGCTCTTGGCCGGTAATAACGACCTTTATGTGGCCAACTCTTGGGATGATAGGACTGCCTCTCACTTGGCTGCCGGCAAGGATGTATTGATTTTGGGCGCCGGCAAGATCACCTACGGCAAGGAAGTGGTACAAACTTTGGCACCCATTTTCTGGAACACCTCCTGGTTCAAGATGCGCCCCCCACATACCACCGGCATTCTGGTCAATCCCTACCATCCCATCTTCAAAGATTTCCCCACCGACGCCTACGCCGACCTGCAATGGTGGGAAATTGTCAACAAGGCACAGGTGATGCAGTTCACAGATTTCCCCAAAGGATTCCAGCCGCTCATCCAATCCATCGACACCTGGTTTGTGAACCGCAAAATCGGCATGTTGTTCGAAGCCAAGGTCGGGCAGGGCAGGCTCATCGTCTGCAGCGCCGACTTGCAAAACAACCTCAAAACCAGACCGGTAGCCAGACAACTGCTCATCAGTATTTTCAACTATATGAATTCCAACAAGTTCCGTCCTGAATTCACGGTGGATGCCGCTCAAGTGAGCGACCTGTTCACCAAAGTGGCTGGCGGTGTGAACATGTACACCAAGGATTCTCCGGATGAACTGAAACCGAAATTGAATGCAACCCAAAAATAAGAAGACGATGCGTAGGAATCCTTTTGCAACAGGCTTGGTCGTTTTCCTGTCTGTTTTTACCACGATTTCAGCCGCCAATACAGCTTGGCCCGAAATTCGTACCGAAAATAAGCCCGGTGTCCGTTGGTGGTGGATGGGCAGTGCCGTCGATGAGAAGAATCTGACCTGGAACCTGGAACAATTGGCCCAAGCAGGCATCGGCAGCGTGGAAATCACGCCGATTTACGGTGTGCAGGGCAACGACGCCAATGAGCTGGACTATCTGTCGCCCAAATGGATGCACATGCTCCAATATACACAGGCTGAAGCCAAACGGCTAAACATGCTGGTGGACATGAACGGAGCCACCGGTTGGCCCTTCGGCGGTCCTCAAATCGATGCCGAACATGCCGCCACCAAGCAATACATTCAGCGGTATCCGGTCAAAGCCCTACCCGGTGGCCGAGCCAAACTGCAAACATTGGTGATACAGCCGGAAGACGTTAAGCAACGCCCAGTCTCCAAAATATTGTCCATTCTTTTCGTCGGTGCCGATGGTGCCCGTGAGCGTATTTCATTGAGCAACTTGAAGGACAGTCTGCTCACCTTCGGCATCGCGCAGGACGGCGAATTTTTCGTCTTGTTTTCCGGAAAGACGCTCCAACAAGTCAAACGAGCCGCTCCAGGTGGTCAAGGTCTGGTCATGGACCACTTGTCCAAAGACGCCTTGCAGGTATTTCTGAAACGATACGATGAGGCCTTTCAAAAAAGTGGCGCCTCCTGGCCCCATGCCTTCTTCAACGATTCCTACGAAGTGTACGGTGCCGACTGGTCCGAGAACTTCCTGACTGAATTCAAGACGCGTCGGGGTTACGATTTGTCCGATTACCTGCCTGAATTCCTGGGCATCGGCGATTCCATCGTCATTTCCAGAGTGGTGTGCGACTACCGGGAAACCATTTCGGACATGCTGCTCTACAACTTCACCATCCCTTGGACCGAATGGGCCCACGCCCGGGGTTCGCTCACCCGCAACCAGGCGCATGGCTCACCCGGCCAATTGCTGGACTTGTACGCGGCCATGGATATCCCCGAATGCGAGTCCTTTGGCGAGAACAAGTTCGACATTCCCGGCTTACGTGTGGATGCCCGTTACAAGGAAAGCGATTCCAACCCGGTCACCTTGAAATTTGCCTCTTCGGCCGCACACGTGGTTGGAAAACCCTACACTTCCTGCGAGAGCATGACTTGGCTGACCGAACATTTTCGCACCTCGCTCTCCCAAATCAAGCCTGAAATCGACCAGTTGTTCCTGAACGGCATCAACCGTGTGTTCTACCACGGCTCACCCTACACGCCCAAGGAAGCCGCCTGGCCGGGATGGATGTTTTATGCTTCCATCCAGGTGAACCCGAACAACAGCATTTTCCGAGACATGAACGGTCTGAACGACTACGCAACCCGCATCCAGTCTTTTCTACAGGCCGGAAGTCCCGACAACGAAGTGTTGGTGTACCTGCCTATCTACGATATTTGGCAAACCTTCCGCAAAGGCAATTACGTCACCTTCGACATCCATAAGATTTCTGAAAAACTGCCCTATTTCCAGAAAATGGTCTATCGCATCCGCGAATTGGGCTACGACCTGGATTTTGTTTCCGACAATCAATTGCTGAAATCCGTCGTCACGGGCAACAAGGTTCAAACCCCTGGCGGCAAGTACAAGATCATCATCGTGCCCGACTGCAAATACATGCCGGTGGAAACGATGCAGAAACTCGTGCAACTTTCCAAAGAGGGTGCCACCGTGGCTTTCCTGAACCGCTTGCCGGACGATGTTCCCGGTTTGAGAAACGTGTCCGACCGGAAGGAAGAACTTCAGCACGCCCTTTCCCAATACAAACTTTTCCCAAGAATATCCGATTATTCAGGCAAACCCTTCGAAAAGGGGTGGGTCATGTACGGCTCCAGTTTAGAAGACATGCTGCAATATGCTCCGGGGCGTTGCAAATGCGAGCCCATCACCAAAGAATATGGTGCCTCCTTTATTCGTCGCTCCATGGGAGACGGCTCGATTTATTTTCTGTCGCAACTCACCAACAAGGAGATTGACAACTGGGTTTCCATTGCCACCCCTTCCAAATCGGCTATGATCTTCAACCCGCTGACTGGACAAAAGGGTAAAGCCAGACTCCGGTCGGTCAATGGACAGACGCAAGTGTATCTGCAACTCAAACCCGGTCAGTCCCTCCTTTTGAGAACCTACGACCAGGAAGTGGTCCCGGATGCCGAATATCCTGTTTATGAAAGCTCCAAAATTGATTTGCTGGCAACTGCAAAATTGGATGGGACAAAAACGGTCAAGGACAAGGCCCCGACCCTCTATCTGAACGGTTCATGGAGCTTCCATTTCACCCAAGGCGTGCCTGCCATTCCCGGCAACTTTGTCATGAAAGGCGTGCCTGTTTCTTGGACTACTCTAAAAGCCGACAGCGCCACCGTTTACATGGGTACCGGCCGGTACAGCCTCCAATTCAAGCTGCCCAAAAAGCCGGCCGACGATTGGATGCTCGATTTCGGCGTCGTCAACGAAAGTGCCAGGGTCTACATCAACGGCCAACCAGCCGGCATTTGCTGGAGCATACCGTTCAGCCTTCAAGTTGGATCTTTTCTGAAACCGGGAAAAATGAACACCATCGACATCGATGTGACCAACTTGCCGGCCAACCGTATTGCCGATTACGATCGCCGCGGTGTGAACTGGCGCATCTTCAAGGAAATCAACTTCGTGGACGTGCTGTACCAAAAAACGACTTACGGCGGATGGCCCGTCATGCCTTCCGGATTGACTCAGGTACCTCGACTAATTCCGTTATATTTGAAATCAGAATAACCTAACCATAACCCTATGAAAAAAATGATGATTGCAGGCGCAGCGTTGCTGATGAGCCTGTCGATGCTGGGGCAGACCACCCTCAACATCCAGACCAAAAAGTCCACGGTCAGCGTGAATCAAGACATGTACGGCATCTTTTTCGAAGACATCAACTTCGGTGCCGACGGTGGCTTGTATGCTGAACTGGTCAAGAACCGTTCCTTCGATTTTCCCCAGAACCTGATGGGCTGGAACACGTTTGGTAACGTTTCGGTTGAAACCGTGGGCGGACCGTTCGCCAAAAACCCGAATTACGTCCGTTTGTTGAAATCCAGCCATCCGGAGAAATATACCGGTCTGGAAAACGAAGGTTTCCGCGGCATGGGTTTCGCCAAGGATGCCAGCTATCGTTTTTCGGTCTATGCCAGAGCAAAAAGCGGTGAGCAAAAAATTCGTGCCGAGCTCATTGACGAGCAGAACGAAATCATCGACAAAAAGGTTGTGGTCATCAACGGTGCCGATTGGAAAAAATATCAGGTCGTCTTGACTTCCAACCGGGAAGTGTTGAAAGGCCGCTTGCGCATTTTCTTCGAATCAGGCGAACAGGTGGACCTCGAACACGTCTCCTTGTTTCCGACCGACACGTGGAAAGGCCGTGAAAACGGACTCCGCAAGGATTTGGCTCAAGCACTGGCCGACTTGCATCCCGGCGTACTTCGTTTCCCCGGCGGTTGCATCGTGGAAGGAACGGATTTGAACACCCGCTACCAATGGAAAAACACGGTTGGCCCGGTCGAAAACCGTCCGCTGAACGAAAACCGTTGGCATTATACTTTCCCGTACCGATTCTTCCCCGATTATTTCCAATCCTACGGTCTGGGCTTCTTTGAATTCTTCCAATTGGCCGAAGAAATCGGTGCCGCTCCGCTGCCAGTGTTGAATGTGGGTCTGGTTTGTGAGTTCCAAAATAAGGATACGAGTGTACAAGTGCCTGTGAATCAATTGGAACCGTTTATCCAGGACGCTCTTGACTTGATCGAATTCGCAAATGGTGATTCCACCAGCAAATGGGGTAAGGTTCGTACCGACATGGGGCACTCGAAACCTTTTGGCTTGAAATACCTGGCCATCGGCAATGAACAATGGGGGAAAATTTATCCGGAACGCCTGGAACCTTTCGTGAAAGCCATCCGAGCCAAATATCCGACCATTCAGATCATCGGAAGTGCTGGTCCGTCCTCCGACGGCAAGGATTTTGATTACTTGTGGCCGGAAATGCGTCGCCTCAAGACCGACCTGGTGGACGAACACTATTACAAATCCCCGGATTGGTTCTACACGAACGCCACGCGGTACGACAAGTACGACCGCAAGGGTCCGAAAGTGTTCGCCGGTGAATATGCCTCGCACGACGCCACCACCAAAAAAGCCAACAATTACCTTTCAGCCCTTTCGGAAGCTGCCTTCATGACGGGTCTGGAACGCAACGCCGATGTGGTTCGCCTGGCCACCTACGCGCCGCTCTTCGCTCATGTGGACGCTTGGCAGTGGAACCCCGATTTGATCTGGTTCGACAACCTGCATCGCATGTTGACGCCCAACTACCACGTGCAGCAGTTGTACAGCCAATACAAGGGTACCGATGTTCTAGCCGCCTTGTCCGCCGGACAACCGCTGACCGGTCAGAACGGCCTGTATGCCAGCAGTGTGAAGGATGCCAAGACCAACACCATCATCATCAAGATCATCAACAAGGAAATGAAGGCACAGACACTGAACATCGTCTTGGACGGTTACAAGCAGAAAGTGGCATCCGTCAAGATGGTCCGCCTGCAAAACGACAACCTCAAGGCCATCAACGCCTTAGGCAAGCCCGACCAATTTGTTCCGGAAGAAGCGACGCTTGAACTCGTCGGCTCGAAATTTGATTTCTCTGCCGCTGCGCAATCCTTCACCATTTTGGTCATCCAGTTGAGCGACGCCAAGGTTTCAGACACTGGAAAGACTCCTGGCTTGCATGGTCAGGCTGGCAAACCCACGGTGTTCACCATCGGAGACTCTACGGTGAAGAACGGCGACGGAACCGGTAGCAACGGCCAATTGGGCTGGGGTACCTACTTGGGTGACTTCCTCAACCTGGATTCCGTCAATGTCGAAAACCGTGCCTTGGGTGGTCGCAGCAGCCGCTCTTACATCGAAGAAGGCTTGTGGGACAAAGTGAAGAGTTCCATCAAACCGGGCGATTACGTCATCATGCAATTCGGCCACAACGACGGTGGCGCACCCAACGATGTGCAACGTCCGCGCGGCACCCTGAAGGGCAATGGTGACGAAGCCAAGAACTTTTACATGGACGCTACTAAAGATTCCCTGCTCATCCACACGTTTGGTTTTTACATGCGTCAGTATGTGAACGAAGCCAGAGCGCTGGGCGCCATCCCTATTGTTTGCAGCCTTATTCCCCGCAACCATTGGACCGACGGAAAAATCAACCGCGACGATAAAACGTATGCGCTTTGGGCTCGTCAAGCTGCTGAGCAAACTGGTGCCCAGTTCATCGATTTGAACACGATCATCGCCGACAAATACGACGTGCTGGGTCAGAACTTTGTCGAATGCCTGTTTGTAGCCGACAAAACCCACACCACCATGACCGGGGCCAAACTCAATGCCTTCATTGTCTCCCAGGGTGTCAAAGGCTTGAAAGACTGCAAGCTGAGTAGCTGGGTGAAATAGGTTCAACAGAACGACTCATTTTCGGGGTTGTCCATCCGGGCAACCCCGATTTTGTTCTGGACAGCAATGACGCAAACATGTCGTAAGCGCGACGGCATCAGCAAAAGTAGGTGAACGTACATTTGTCGGAACAAAAAACTCCTAAAAAATGAAAACAGAAATGGCCAATCGAATCAAGGAACTTCGCGCACGTCGAGGTTTTTCACAAGAAGAATTATCGGAACGAACAGGTTTGAGCCTTCGTACCATCCAACGTATTGAAAACGGTGAAACAGAGCCGCGAGGCGATTCGCTGAAACGACTGGCTCAAGCATTTGACGTTTTGCCGGAAGAATTGGTGGATTGGACCGTTCAGGAAGACCGAGGGTTTCTGCTGAGTCTGAATCTTTCCTCGTTGAGTTTTCTCCCATTTCCACTCTTGGGCATTCTCGTTCCACTCATCATCTGGATTTCCAAAAAAGGCAAAATCCAGGATGTGGACAAGCTGGCCAAAGAAATCCTGAATTTTCAGATTACCTGGACCATGGTGCTCATCGCAGGTTACATCTGCCTCATTGCCGCCATGGTTTCCAAAATGCGCATCTTCGACAATACCTTTTCGCAATTCTTAAGCACCAATTTGATGTTGAACCTTATTTTTATCAAGGTCATGTATGCATACAACCTCATCCTGGTCCTATGGAACACCTACCGCATCAACAAAGGTCAAGAAACCCGCTACTTTCCAAAATTCCGTTTCGTCCGTTAAATCCCTTTTGTATCCTTAAATGCTGATGTTTGTATCCCTACTGTATTGCTTATTTGTCGTGCAATCTGGTTTTCAACCGTATCTTTGCACCATCCAAAGGAATTAAACAGAATAGATACGAACATTCATGAAAAAAGTTTTACTTTCCATCATCGTTCTTGCAGCGTACATCGTATCGGTTTCCGCCGTTGACAATGTTGCCAACAAGACCCTAAGTGTTCAAAGCAAAGCACGCATCATCGTTCCTATCACCTTGGCCAACACTTCCAGCCAAGCACTCGATTTCGGCGTCATTGCCAGGGGTACGGTGGCTTCAACGGTAGTTGTCCCCGCATTAGCATCATTTTCTTCCAATGTGTCGAGCGGCGATGCTGTCGTTTTGTCCAGCGCAACTCAGACTGCAGCAAAGTTCACTGTAGGTGGTGAAAGTGGAAAAACCTACGCCATCACGATTCCCAGTACGATTCAAACCATAACGTCAGGCGGAAACTCCTTGAATATTACCACTTTCAGCTGTTCAAACGGAACTGGAGGCGTTATTGGAACGAACGATGTATTCTATGTCGGTGGCACGCTGAGCGTTCCGTTGAACGCCGTTGCCGCGTCCTATACCGGAACCTTTAGCGTTACGGTCGCTTACAATTGATTTAGAACAACAAATAAACAAACAGCCCGGCAGATTGCGATCTGCCGGGCTGTTTGTTTATAAACCAATACGGTTCAATTCAATTTATACATTTCTGAACCCGCCAATAAAAAGCATCCAAGGCCGAAATCGTCGAAGTCCACCACCGTATCGTAATTGACTGGCTGGCTGTCTTTGGGCTCTTTGCCCGTGCCTTGCACAAAACCCAGATATCCGTCGGGATGAACGGCCTGCGTGGCCATGGCGTTCCATGCTTTCAACACTACTGGCAAATAGTCGGCGCGCGGAAGAATGCCCTGTCGGATGCCCCAAGCCATGCCGTATGCAAACAAAGCCGTTCCGGTCAATTCCTTACCCCCGAAATGCGTGGAGTCGTGTAAACTGACGTTCCAGAACCCATCGCTGCGCTGGCAGGCTTTCAGCGCCTTGGACATGGCCTTGAAATCTGCCAGATAGGCTTTGCGGTGCATTTCCTTAGCCGGCATGATGTCCATGACACGGCACAAAGCCGCATATACCCAGCCGTTACCGCGTGACCAGTAGCAATTCGCACCATTTGGCTCTTTATAGGGAGGGCAAAAGTCGGCGTCGCGCCACCACAAACCGTCGGCAGGGTTCCATAAGCCTTTTCCGCCTTGAATGTTGCGGGTATGCTCGTACATTTTCCATGCCTTTTCGAAAAAACGAGTGTCGTTTTCAAGCACGCCCATCTTGGCAAAAACAGGCATGCCCATCTGGATGGCGTCGATCCAAGTCCAGTCGTTGTTTTGGGGCGTGTTCAGCAACATGCTCATATTGGCACGCGTGTTCTTCAATTTCTCGGGATTGGGGCAGAGGTTGTACAAATCGATGTAGGTTTGAGCCGCACAATAGTTGTCGGCGTTGCGTGTCACATTACCATCCCGGAAGCCCCATTTATGGAATTCAGCCCAAGCATAGGCATAATTGTAGTATTTCTCACGGGGGCAAATTTGGTGCAAGGCCATCAGCCCTTCGTAATAGACGCCTCGGGTCCAGATGTTGCTGGGGCGAAGTTTTCCGCCACCGGTGGTGGGAGCAGAAGGGTCGGCATGCTTGGTCATGAACGTGTCGTTGGCGAGCTCCATCGTTTTTAGGATGCCCTTGCGGTCGGGCAGCTGTTGACCAAAAAGTGGAGCGGAAGTTAGAATGAGCAGTGCGAGGCCAAAAATGGACTTTTTCATGGTGTGATTCACTTGGTTGGTTTAGCGGCAAAAATAGACAAAATTACCGTATCCGAATGTTTGAAAAATGACAGAAAGAGTATGAAAAAAGGCCCTCAGAACCTGTTTTTCCAGAGCTTGTTCAGAAACTCCTTCAGTTTGGCCTCCGAAGCATTGAGCTGCGGTTTCCAAATACTCCGGCCTTTCAACTTCTTGGGCAGGAATTCCTGTTCCACGAAATTGTTCTCGTAATCGTGGGCGTATTTGTAGTCCTTGCCGTAATCGAGTTGCTTCATCAGCTTGGTGGGTGCGTTGCGAAGGTGCAACGGAACCGGCAGGTTGCCTGTTTCCTCGACGATGCCAAGCGCGGTTCCGATAGCCATATAGGCCGAATTGCTCTTGGGCGACGAGGCCAGGTAGATGGCGCATTCAGACAGGGCAATGCGGCTTTCGGGCCATCCTAACTTATGCACGGTGTCAAAGCACGCGTTGGCCAGCAGCAAGGCATTCGGATTTGCCAATCCAATATCTTCCGAAGCGGATATCAGCATGCGCCTAGCGATGAATTTGGGGTCCTCGCCGCCGGCCACCATGCGCGCCAGCCAATAAACCGCCCCTTCGGGATCGCTTCCGCGGATGGATTTTATAAAGGCTGAAATGATGTCGTAATGCATCTCGCCGTCCTTGTCGTACGCCATTGGATTTTGCTGAAGGCGTTCTGTCACGAGCGCGTCGGTGATTTCCACCGGCCCTTCACCTTCTTCGGCATTGACCACCAATTCGATGATGTTCAATAGTTTGCGAGCGTCGCCGCCCGAAAAACGAAACAAGGATTCTTTCTCCAACACCTTGATGTCCCGATTTCGCAATTCCCGATCGGTTGAAAGCGCACGCTGAAGCAGGTCTTCCAAATCTTCTACTTCCAGTGACTGAAGCACATAGACCTGGCAGCGGGATAGGAGGGGGCTGATGACCTCAAACGATGGATTTTCCGTGGTGGCGCCAATCAGAACGAACGTGCCGTTTTCAACCGCCCCGAGCAGCGAATCCTGTTGCGATTTGCTAAAGCGGTGAATTTCATCGATGAACAGAATTGGCGTATGGGTTTCAGCATTGAAGAAGCGGTTGTTCTTGGCTTTCTCGATGACCTCACGAACGTCCTTGACGCCCGAACTGACGGCGCTCAGGGTGTAGAACGGCCGCTCCAACTGGTTGGCGATGATGCGCGCCAGCGTTGTCTTGCCGACCCCCGGTGGTCCCCATAATATAAAGGAGGAAATATTGCCGGAATCAATCATTTTCCGCAATACGGCACCGGGTCCCACCAAATGCTTCTGACCGATGTAATCGTCCAGTTTCTTCGGTCTAAGCCGTTCAGCAAGAGGTTGTGCCATGTATTATAATTCAAAAGAAATTTAGAGGAAAGTCGAACAATTGTAAGCCCAAACCGTGCAAATGTACGCCAAAAATTAATGGTTTTTTGTGTGGCGGTAAGAAAATATTTTCGTAATTTCGCATCGTTTTTAACACCCTCCTGTATACCAATTTCCATCTATATGAAAAAGCATAATTTTTACGCAGGTCCTTCCATTTTGAGTGATTTTACCATTCAACAAACGGCGGATGCTGTACGTGAATTCGCAGGGACCGGCCTCTCTCTGCTGGAAGTGTCGCACCGTAGCAAAGAATTCGTAGCCGTTTGTGACGAAGCTCGTGCCATGATCAAAGAACTGCTCTGCATTCCGGAAGCATTCGAAGTCCTCTTCCTTGGCGGTGGTGCCAGCCTTCAGTTTTGCATGGCTCCGTACAACTACATGGAAAAGAAAGCTTCTTTCCTTGAAACAGGTACTTGGGCAGGCAATGCCATCAAGGAAGCCAAATTTTTTGGTGAAGTGCACATCGCTGCTTCCTCCAAAGATGCCAATTACAACTATATTCCCAAAAACTGGGATGTACCGGCCGATTCCGATTACTTCTACTATTGTTCCAACAACACGATATTCGGAACGGAAGTCCATACGGATCCCAGTGTCGGTGTTCCCGTTATTTGCGACATGTCCTCCGATATTTTCTCACGTCCCATCGATTTCACCAACTACGAACTGATTTTTGCAGGTGCTCAGAAAAATTTGGCTCCCGCCGGTGTGACCTTGGTCATCGTCCGCAAGGATTCATTGGGCAAAGTGAGCCGCCCCATCCCCAGCATGTTGAATTATGCGACGCATGTCAAGAATGAATCGATGTTCAACACACCGCCCGTATTGCCCATCTACTCCGCCCTTCAAACCTTGAAATTCTACAAGGAAAACGGTGGCATCCCTGCTTTGTACGAACGCAACCTGGCCAAAGCCAAATTGCTTTACGACGAAATCGACAGCAATCCGTTCTTTAAGGGAACCGTTGCCAACAAGGAAGACCGTTCCATCATGAACATCTGCTTCGTGATGGCCGAAGGCAAAGAAGAACTGGAAAATGAGTTCGACAAGTTCGCCATCTCCAAAAACATCATCGGCATCAAGGGACACCGGTCGGTCGGTGGCTTCCGCGCTTCTACCTACAACGCGCTTCCCATCGAAAGCGTTCAGGTTCTGGTCGATGCCATGCGCGAATTTTCACAAACGCATTAATTCAAAAAACTTCATAGCAAAAGCGGGTTTCGGTTCATTCGGAAGTCCCGCTTTTTGCTTTCCATTTTCCCAACGATTTATCCACCGCCGGTTCGGATGTACAGCCTTCCGGCATAAAAGTATTCTACAATGAAAGTACTCATCGCTACAGACAAACCGTTCGCCAAAGTGGCCGTTGATGGTATCCGTAAAGTCATAACCGAAGCTGGTTTTGAACTTGCCCTCCTCGAAAAGTACACCGAAAAGAAACAGCTTTTGGACGCCATCGCCGATGCCAATGCCGTGATCATCCGCAGCGACATCATCGATGCTGAAGTGCTGGCCGCCGCCAAATCTCTTAAAATCGTTGTTCGTGCCGGTGCCGGTTACGACAATGTGGACCTCAATGCCGCCACCGCCGCTGGTGTTTGCGTGATGAACACCCCAGGACAAAACGCCAATGCTGTGGCTGAACTCGCCCTTGGGCTTATGGTCTTCGGTGTACGCAACCTCTACAACGGAACCTCCGGTACCGAATTGTTCGGCAAGAAACTGGGTATCCACGCCTACGGAAACGTTGGTCGCAACGTGGCACGCATCGCCAAAGGTTTCGGCATGGAAATCTTCGCCTACGACGCTTTCTGCCCTGCTGAAGTCATTGAAAAGGACGGTGTCAAGGCTTTGTCTTCCGTGGAAGAACTCTATTCAACCTGCAACGTGGTTTCCATACACATTCCCGCCACGCCCGAAACCAAGAATTCCATCAATGCCGCGCTGGTCGGCAAAATGCCCAAAGGCGCCATGATTGTGAACACCGCACGCAAGGAAGTCATCGACGAAGTGAGCATCATCAACCTGATGGCCGAACGCTCCGACGTTCGCTACATGACCGACATCATGCCGGCCGCACACGCCACCTTCGTTGCAAAATATCCCGAACGCTATTTCGCCACCCCCAAGAAAATGGGTGCGCAAACTTCCGAAGCCAACATCAATGCCGGTATCGCCGCAGCCGTTCAAATTGTGGATTTCCTCCAGAATGGCAACGAACGTTTCCGCGTAAACAACTAATCTATGGCCCTGATCAAACCTTTCAAAGGCGTACGTCCCCCGGTGGAACTGGTGGAACTGGTCGCATCCCGTCCCTACGATGTTCTGAATTCCGAAGAAGCCCGCGCCGAAGCCGGAACCAATGAAAAATCGCTATACCACATCATCAAGCCTGAAATTGATTTTCCGGTTGGTAAGGATGAACACGACGAGGATGTGTATCTCAAGGCTGTGGAAAATTTCAACAAATTTCAGAACAACATGTGGTTGGTGCAGGACAAGCAAGAACTGTATTACATCTATGCTCAAACCATGAACGGCAAAACCCAATTTGGTTTGGTGGTTTGTGCCAGCGTGGAAGACTACCTCAAAGGCAACATCAAGAAACATGAACTGACTCGCCGCGACAAGGAAGAAGACCGCATGAAGCACGTCCGCGTGAACGATGCCAACATCGAGCCGGTATTTTTCGCCTATCCCGCTCAGCCCGAAATCGATGTCATCGTGGCCAAATACACTTGCAAACCGGCTGAATACGACTTCGTCTCCTCCGACGGTTTCGGCCATCAATTCTGGCTTATCGAAGAAAAAGCAGACATTCAGCGAATTACGGAACTCTTCTCCGCCATGCCCTCGCTCTATATTGCCGACGGACATCACCGTTCCGCCGCTGCTGCCTTGGTCGGTGCCGAGAAAGCGAAGCAAAATCCGAACCACAAAGGCGACGAGGAATACAACTTCTTCATGGCCGTCTGTTTCCCGGACAACCAACTCACCATCATCGACTACAATCGAGTTGTCAAGGATTTGAACAACTTAAGCGACGAAGCTTTTTTGAAAGCACTTGAAATTCATTTCATCGTGGAGAAAAAAGGCTCGGATATCTACAAACCCTGTTGTTTGCACAACTTTGCAATCTACCTTTCAGACAATTGGTACTCCCTCACCGCCAAGCAAGGCACCTACGACGACAACGACCCCATCGGTGTGCTGGACGTCACGATTTCCTCCAACCTTATTCTAGATGAAGTGCTGGGAATCAAAGACCTACGTTCCGACAAGCGTATTGATTTCGTCGGCGGAATTCGAGGCTTGGGTGAACTTGCCAAACGGGTGGACAGCGGAGAAATGAAAGTGGCGCTGGCCCTGTTTCCGGTTTCCATGCAGCAACTCATCAACATTGCCGACAGCGGCAACATCATGCCGCCCAAGACCACTTGGTTCGAACCAAAACTACGGTCGGGCTTGGTCATCCATAAGTTGACCGACTAAAATAGTTGTGTAAATACCTGAAAACCCGCATCATACGATGCGGGTTTTTTGTTATCATACCAACAAGCGAATATTGACGCATTACGTACATATTTTGATGCCTATCAAAAATTTTACGTAATCCAATAATTTTTACACATGCTTCATTCCTCGTAACGATATTTTTGCACTTTAGCCTTACCATTAATCTACTAGTGCATATGAAAAAACAGCTTCTTTTATCCATTTTCGCCCTGCTTTTTTGTGTCTTGCCGATGCAGGGGCAACTGCTTGGTTCCAAAACCTATGATTTTAGGGATGGAACGATCATCACCGCTGGGAAAGCCGATTCGACGCTTTTCTTAAGTGGCGGTTCTTACAAACTGCATGGAGCCACATACGGATTGAACATGAAAGTCGGCGGTGAAATCAAGGTCGTTGTTAAAGGTAGCAGTACCTTAAAATTCCTTGGTTCCAAGTATTCCGGGCTGAAGATGACCGGAACGTCTGCCAAAGGCGTGGATTTGGGTGCTCAGTTGACCAAAGTGACCAATGATTTGGCTGACACTTATGATTTTGTGTATGGCGGTGTTGCCGATACGTTGAGTTTCAAAACCGTGGCAAGCACGGGCAATGACCTCTATCTTCCGCTCATCACCATGATCCCTTCCCAGAAGGGTGGTGATACGACCTTGACGACACCGATCAAAAACGTGGCCTACTTCTTTGATCTTCGTGATGGCAGCATCATTCCCAATTCAACCAGTTTCAACGGGAACTACACCATGGTCAAGGGTTTGTTCAAGGCTGAATGCGGACCGAGCAATGCCTACAAATGGAACGGTTCCCAACATGGAGCCATCTTCAAGACCGGCAACAAAGTGACCTTGCAAGTGGCCGGAAATTGCTACATCAAAGTGGCCGGTTGTCAATATTCCAGCGGAAACATCAGTCTTTCCAGCACCACTGGCGCCTTTAATCTGACGTCCCAGGCTGCAAAAACAGCCAAGTGTTACGATGCGGACGGATCGACCGTCAATTTCCTGTATGTGGGAACAGCCGGAACCGTTGTCCTTGACTTTACCAATACGGTGTATGTGCCTGCCATTGAGGTGGTTCCAGTTCCATACGACGTATCCTTGAGTTTGTATGCTCAGAAATCCGGAAAGGTTGTTTTGGGTACCGACACCATTACTGTGACCTCCGGTGCAACCGCAGCCGATGCAGCCAACGTTTCCGTATCCAAGGGAATCCTGCTGAGTGCCACTCAGACGGAAGCCTACCTTGCCATGGGATTGGGCGGTGCCAGTTCATTCAATCCAACATTCTCCGGTCAAATAGACAGCGTGAAGACGGTCAGTGGAAATCTGGTCATTTATTGGGCCGACAAAACCTCCGATCCAAAAACGTATACCCTCAAACTTTACGACAACAGCTATTTGCATGGCATCACGACCTACGATTTCAGAGACGGCAGTATCATAACAGCTGGAAAGAGTTCCGATGGAGTCCTCTGGTTAAGCGGTGGCTCTTACAAGCTACATGGTGCCACCTATGGTTTGAACATGAAAGCCGGTGGCTTGATCAAGGCTGTCGTTCCGGGAAGCCGCACGCTCAAATTTTTGGGTTCAGCCTATTCAAGTCTCAACATGACTGGAACGACTTCCAAAGCCGTTTCGCTGGGCGTTCAAAAAACCAAAGTCACAACCGATTTGACGGACACCTACGATTTCGTTTATTCAGGTGCTGCCGATACGTTGAGTTTTGCACTAACAACCGGAACCGGAGGCGATTTATACTTGCCTTCCGTCAGCTTGATTCCTGCCCAACTCGGTGCCGCCTATACAACGCCAGTTAAAAATGTTCAATATACGCTTGATTTCCGTGACGGATCCATCGTTCCGACCAATACGGCCGGCAATGTGGCCATCAACAAAGGGCTCATCAGCATTCCTGTCGGAAGCAACGCGTATGGGTACAACGGTACGGATCATGGTTCCTATTTCAATACAGGTCAACAAATTACCTTGAAAGTTGCTGGAAATACCAACATCAAAATCGGTGGATGTCAATATTCCAACGGAACCATCAGTGTTTCGAGTACCACCGGTCAATTCAATAAGGTTTCACAAGCCACTCAAACTACGAAATGTTACCATCAGGACGGTTCGACGGTTGATTTCTTGTATGTGGGTTCAGCCGGTACGGTGACACTTAGTTTTACAGGAATGACCTATATTCCTGTCATAGAACTTGTTCCAGTCCCTTACGATGTTGAATTGACGCCTTGGGTTCAAAAAGCCGGACAAGTGGTCGTCAACGGTGTTGCCATCGATGTGACTGCAGGCGTGAATTCTTCTGCCAATCCAACCGTGGCGGTTGGTGCAGGGACCGTTGTAAGTGCCACTCCCGATCTTGCTTCCGTTCGTATCAACCTAAGTGGTAAGGCTTTGAATGCAGTGACCACGACGTTTTCGGGATCTATTTCCGCAGTTACGGTTGTTGCAGATACCCTGATGATTACCTATTCAGATGCTGCTACAAAACCCTTCAAATACAAAATCCTTGTAGCCGACAACAGTAAGATTGTTACCGCACAAGCTGGTCAGACCTACAACTACAGCTTCATGGACGGCAGCGTACTTCCGCAGACTTCTTACAGCACGCTGAGATACAGTACGTTTGTCTCTTCAGACGGAATTCTGACCATCAACAGCAATACGTCGACCACTGCCCAACAATTCGGCTATCATGACAGTGCCCACGGTGCCGTCATGTTCCCTGGAAACTCCATGAATTTCATTGTTGCTGGAAATGCGACGATTACCTTCAATACCTGTCAGTACGGAGTAGCCAAGGAAGCCATCTTTGAACTGTCCGATGCCAGCGGAAAAGTCTTTGGAACCGTTTCAGCGAAGGATACGGTAGCAACCTGCGGAAGCCATAGTGTGAGCTACATCGGTCCTGGCGGCATGATCACGGCAACCTTGAAAAGTGTTTCATGGCCAACGGCTGAAATCTATATTCATGGAATTGCCATTGAAAATGCCGCTCAGATTGTCAAGACCGTCAAGACGGATGTTTGGGATTTCGGTGCGGAACAATTGGATGCAACCATCTATAATAACAAGCTTGATGAAGCAACCATCAATTCCTGGTATACAGGTGTGACGGCTGGTACGACCGGAAAGACCCTGCCGAGCTTTACCGCAGGTGTGTTGAGTTGGGTAGGCGTGGCCACGAGTGACCGCCTGCGTACTTCGAATGTCAATCTGACCCGTTACGATGGCCAAGGTACCGCCACCATCGGCGATACGACCTTGAATGGAGCCATCTATGTAAATTCCAGCGCTACCAGCAGCCGCTATTTAGGCTTGACCCTGAGTGCAGACGATGAAGTTTCCATTTATGCCAAATCTCAAAATGGAGCAGGCAAACTGAACTTTGTCTATGTGGCAGCGCCGACCTCACAAACGGATGTGGTTTCATTGAACAGCACTGGCGTGTTGGTTTCCTATGTGGCAAAATTTGCCGGAAGCTACCACATCTTTGATTCAGCCGACAAACCCTTCTATTATCGAGTGATGCGGAAGGATGCCACCTATGTGACCGTGAGCGGATCATTGAATCTGACGGATGCAACCGGTATCCCCAGCGGTTTCACCATCATTTTCACCAATGCTGCCGGAAAAACGTTCTGTGATACCATCACAGGTTCGTCCTACAGTGTGAAAGTACCTGCCGGTTATACCTATTCACTGACCATGGGCGGTGCCAGCGGTTACATCATCACCAATGGCGCATCATTGGCCATCACGGGTGATGCAACGCATGAAATCGCCATCAAGAAGGTGGAAATGTACACGGTGACCGGTGCCATCACTGGTCTGACTGCTGCCCAATTATCCAAATTGGTTTTGAAATATACCCCTGGCATACCTAAGATCTATGTTCCTGAACCCATTGTAAATGCTTCAGCGGGAACGTATTCCGTGATGATCGAACCGAATTGCACCTATACCATTTCGGCAACTGGCGTGAACGATTATTACCTACCTGCCAACACCATCAGCATTGGTACGGCTGCGGCAACTTCCGACCTTGTTTTCGCACCCAAATCGGTGTACTCGGTGACGCTGAGCATACCAAGTTTGACTGCCGAGCAACTTGCCAAGTTGAGTGTGAAGTTCAGCAATCTGAATGAAACTGGTTATGCCTATACTTTTGGAGCTGCCGGTGCTATTTCGTTGCGAAACGGCACGTATACGATTGCCTGCAGTGGGTTGGATGATTATCCCTTGCAACTTGCTGCCACTTCAAACCTGACGGTAAATGGGGCTGCCGCATCCAAGACGCTGGTATTCAAGCCTGTGACCAATTGGTCTTTTGACGATGCAACCATCACGGCTGTAACGACTAAGACCTACAAGGGTATGTCCTTCATCGGCAATGTCTACAACGAAGTGGCCAAAGGTCATTTGGTCATGAAAGATACTGCCACGGTGAAAGTGCCCATGAATCCGGGTCAGAAGTTGGTGCTTACGTATTATTATTCAGCCAAATGTATTGTCGTCCCAGGTGACACCATCATTACCAACAGCGCCAGTACCACCAGCTTTGAAAGCAAGGAATATGTCTTTGACGGTTCTTCGGCTGGCTTCATGACCATTCGTGGTGTCATGGGCTCGACGACTTACCTGACAGATGTGACCGCCGCAAAGGTGATTCCTTATAAAGCTTCCATAACGGTTGGAGTCGGAAAAGATTATCAAACCATCAATGATGCTCTGTCTGCGGCTCGTGCCATGGTACGTCCTAATAAAGAACGTGTCAACATTTTGGTCGATCCAGGCAACTATGAAGAAATGTTGGTGGTCGATGTGCCCAATATTTCACTGACCAACGCTTCTGCAACACCGAGCATCGCACTAGCGAACAAAGGGGTGGATATTGACCCGAATGCCGTTCGAATCACCTGTTACTATGGACACGGTTACAACTACTACAGTATGGGAACCGACCAAAAATGGAGTGCCGACGCTCTGAGAGTCAATAAGGAAAACGGCTATACGACCTATGCCAACACCGGCAGCGGTACGACGAACAATTCCTGGTGGAATGCTACCGTCGTGGTTACTGCAGTTGGTTTCCAAGCATCCAACATCATCTTCGAAAACTCGTACAATCAGTACATTTCCAAGAAGGAATCGGAAGATGTGGTTTTGGAATGGGCTTCCGGAGGAAAAGGGACTCGACCCACGGACAAGGGCAACATTGCTGTTCAAAACAAGAGTTTTGTGGAACGTGCCGCTGCCATCGCCATCACCAAGAGTGGAGACAAGACCATTCTCGACAAGTGCCGTGTGGTCGGTCGCCAAGACTCCTTCTATGGTGCCGAAGGTGCCAGAGTGGTGACCTACAAGGGTTCTTTGATGGGAGGTACCGACTACATTTTCGGTGGTATGACCTTGGTCAGCTATAAGAGCGATCTTGCCATGAATACCAGTGAAACCAGTACGGATGTGGCTTACATCACTGCCGCCCAGCAGAATTCAAGTCGTGGATTCCTCCTGTACGCTTGTACCGTCACTTCAGCCAAGCCTGGAACGGAAACTGCCTCGACCTACTTGTCCAAACCAGGTGAATTAGGACGTCCTTGGCAGGCCACCACCAGCGAGGTCGTGTTCTACAATACAACCATTGAAGCGTCCAACCACCCGGATTTCAACGGGAAGTCCATGATCGCTCCGGAAGGTTGGCTGAATACACTTGGGGGAGCCTCCGATAAATGCTTCGAATACGGCACCATCGAGAAGTCCGGTGAAAACAATGCAGCCGGCCGTGTTTCCTGGGCGCATGTGTTGAGTACGCCGACGTTGACGGATGGTACTGCCATCAACACCTTTAATTTCACCAAAGGAACTGATGATTGGGATCCGTTGACGGCATTGATTGCCAATGACGGTTTTGTAAAGCTTTCTGTACCACAATCAACGACAGGCGTATCCGTCAGTGCGTATGCTGGCAGCATCCATGTTTCGAATGTGACAGGCAACATTCAGGTACGTGTTTATGGCTTGGACGGAACAATGGTCAAGTCTTTCAGCACCAGGAACGATTCCGACTTTGAAATGAAGGCTGGCTTATGGATTGTCCGCATCAACAGCGCAAATGGTGCCAAATTGGTGAAGGTTGTTGTTCAATAACCACTTGATGGCGTAAATGGAAGAGGGGTGTCAATCCTATTGACACCCCTCTTTTTAGTTTAAGGCTAGTTGCTCCCGTACCAGTTTCTCCAATTCGGAAAATCGTTGGACCAATTCGGGATCGGTCACTTCCGTTTCACGGTTACCATGTACGAAACGCAAATACAGCCACGTGCCGCTTAGTTTTCCAGTGGATTTCAGTTTGCCCTTGAGCGGCATCTGTCCGTTCAACGCCCGGTAATAGTCATCGATGGCATCGGCGTTAACTTGGTCGATGTGAAGTTGAAACCGTTTTTCGACCGGTTGGAAATCGCTGCTGGATACGTAAATGTTCAAATTCGACCGACTGTCGCCGGGATAAATCCTAAAATCCAGTTGTCCACCACCTTGACGGTCCACCTGTAAATATTCGTATTGTACAGGTCCGATGATGGCTAAGGGCTTGCATCCGTAAAACAACGGGGATAAAGCCAAAACAGTGAGGAGTGTCAGGTAGATTCGATTTCGTTGGTGCATGGCGGTCGTTCTAGATTTCAAAGCACTAAAATACAACCATTTTTAGAATTTCAGTCATTTTGTCCCTACCTTTGCTTCATGCAGGACGATACATACCAAACCATACGGGCACTCAGTGAGGGTTCCTACAAGGAAAAAGGAAGTAAATTCCTGGCATTCGCCCATCCGGTAGCCACTGTTGAGGAAGTGAAAACCCTGTTGGATCGCTACCGTAAAACTTATTACGACGCCAGGCATGTCTGTTTTGCCTATGCGCTCGGTCCAGAAGCAACCGAAACTCGCTCCAATGACGACGGAGAGCCTTCGGGCACAGCCGGACGACCCATTCTCGGTCAGATTCAGTCTTTTGGCCTGACCGATGTTTTGGTGGTGGTCGTGCGCTATTTCGGAGGGGTCCTGCTCGGAACCGGTGGTCTGGTCGTCGCCTACAAAGCCGCTACTGCCGAAGCCCTGCAATCTGCTGAAATCCTACCGAAGACCGTGAACATCGATTTCAGCATCCGATTCGAATTTCCGTTTATGAACGACGTGATGAAACTGGTCAAAAGCATGGATGCACAGCTGCTCCATCAAGATTACGACACGGACTGCGGCATGCAACTACGCATCCGCCAACGGGACGCGGAAAAGTTGGAATCAGCGCTCTGCAAGATTGAAACCCTCCGTTTCGAATTGGCACGATAAATTTGTACCTTTGTTCTCCCAATCCCAAATGCGTCACTGATTCACCATGAGACCAGCCACCACCATCGTCATCAAAAACAAACGGGCATCGTTCGACTTCGAGCTGATGGAATTCTTTACGGCAGGCATCGTTTTGACCGGAACGGAAATCAAATCCATACGGTTGGGCAAGGCAAGTCTCCCAGACAGTTATTGCATTCTGGTGGATGGGGAATTGTGGGCCAAAGGCATCCAGATTTCCGAATTTTTCTTTGGCAGCTACAACAACCACGTGCCCCGTCGCGACCGCAAATTGCTGCTCACCAAGAAGGAACTCCGCAAACTGACCCGGCTTACCAAGGAAACAGGTTTCACCATCGTGCCAACCAAGCTGTTCATCAACGAAAAAGGCTTGGCCAAACTGGACATTGCCGTGGCTAAGGGTAAGAAAACCTACGACAAGCGCGAATCCCTTCGCGAAAAGGACGACAAGCGGGAAATGGACCGTCAGTTCAAGAAATAATGAGCCAAACCAGCCAACGCCTCTGGAAAGCGACCAACAGCAGCCTTCCCAAAGCCCGAAAAACCATATTTTGGCTGCTCAAGATGATTCTGCCCATTTCATTGGCCGTCAGGTTGCTTCAATTTTCCGGCATTCTGGATGTTGTATCCTCTTGGCTGAACCCCATCTTCCAGGCCATCGGGTTACCAGGCGCAGCTTCCGTCGTCTTTGTCTCCAGCGTGTTTTTGCCCCTGTATGCGCCCATCGCCATTGCCAGTTCCCTCACGCTCACCATCCGTCAACTGACCATCTTGGGCATCATGTGCTTGATTTCACACAATACCTTGGTGGAAACGGCCATCCAAAAGAAAACCGGATCGAACTTCCTTTTCATTTGGTTCTTGCGCATCTCCATGAGCTTCGTTGCCGCTTACTTGTGGAACTGGATGCTGCCGGCAGACATGGGTGTACCCCGAATTGTATCTGCGATATCGGCAGCGCACCAAACCATTGGTCCAGTTTTGTTGATTTGGGCCCAAAGTGCTTTCTATCTCAGTCTGAAAATTGCAATCATCGTCACCTTGTTGATGGCTTTGCAACGTATTTTGGAAGAATTTCGCGTCATGGACCTTCTTTCCAGGTCGTTTGCGCCGGTCATGAAATTCATGGGCTTGTCCAGAGACAGTTCCTTTTTATGGCTCGTGGCCAACATCATCGGATTGACCTATGGCAGCGCCATCATGATTGAACAGGTGCAAGAAGGCAAAATCAGTACCAAAGATACCAGCATGCTGAACAATCACTTGGCCATCAGCCATTCCTTGCTGGAAGACACATCCCTTTGGGTTGTTGTTGGTGTTCCGGTCTTTTGGGTGACCATCCCCAGGGTTGCCCTCGCCATCCTAATCGTGTGGGCCATCCGCTTCTTCAAAAAGGTGATTTACGGCAAATAGGTTTTTATCAGATTCAGCAATTGATTTCTGTTGATCGGTTTCGAAATGTAATCGTTACAACCCACTTCCAGCGCTTTTTCCTTGTCACCAGACAGCGTGAAAGCAGTTTGCGCGATGATGACCACCTGATTGTTGAATGCACGAATGTGGCGGGTCGCTTCGTACCCATCCATCACACCCATCTTCATATCCATCAACACCAAATCGATGTCCCCATTTTTTCGACACTGCTCGATGGCTTCCTCGCCATTCGCCGCAAACAAAATCTCCTTGGCAACGCTTTCAACAACCCTCGTCAGCAGCATGACTGAAAGCTCGTCATCCTCAACAATCAAGATCTTTAGGGTTTTCATGTGACTCACCAGGTCGTTCTCGGAACCGTCCCCAGGAGAAGCGACGCCGTTCACTTCAACAATGTAGGGTAAGGTAAAGTAAAAGGTGGAGCCTACTCCAACCGTGCTGTCCACTCGGATCTTTCCGCCCAACAATTCAATATAGGCTTTGGAAATGGACAATCCCAATCCCGAACCCTCGTATTCTTTGCTCAAGGACTCATTTCCCTGCCTGAACCGTTCAAATATTATCTCGATTTGCTCTTGGGGAATCCCAGCTCCCGTATCCTTGACGAAAAATTCCAACTCTGCCGATTTTTGACAATAGCCGAACTCGATGCTTCCGGCATGCGTGAATTTGATGGCATTCTTCACCAAATTGGTCAAAATGGCATAGATTTTTTCGCGATCGGTGTTTATAACCGCATTTTTATAGGGAAGCCCATTGTTGAGAATCAATTGCAACCCTTTTTGTTCGACTTCCGGTTTGAAAAACGTAAAGATGTACTTGTTGAGGTCATTGACGTTGGTTTCCGTATAGGTGACATCCATCTGACCGGATTCTATTTTGGAAATATCGATGATGTCGTTGATAATGTTGAGCATGCGCGCGCCGCTCTTCTCGATGATCTGGATGTATTCTTTTTGACTGTCCCCTGATAACCCGGGTTCTTTCAACAAATCGGCAAATCCTAGAATGCCGTTCATCGGAGTCCGAATCTCATGGCTCATATTGGCCAAGAAGGCAGATTTCAGCCGATCGCTCTCTTCCGCTTTTTCTTTGGCCTTGACCAATTCGATTTCCACGTTTTTTTGATTGGTGATGTCGTAGGAAATGCCGAACGTACCGACCGTCGAACCTTCTTTGTTGATGAGGGGAAGTTTGACGGTGGAAACCCATGTGTCTGGACGATGTTTCCAGGTCTCCCGTTCTTCTTTCATCAGCGGTTTGCCTGTCCGCATGATGGTTTGTTCATCATCGTAAGCCACTTTGGCGTGTTCCTCCGTGAAAAAATCAAAGTCCGATTTTCCGACCGCGTCCAACGGCGCGTCCAAACGAAAGAATTCGGCATGTGCCTTGTTGATTCGGATGAACTTGCAATCCTTGTCCTTGAAATAAATGTAATGGGGCAGGTTGTTCATCAAGGATTCCATGAGGTATTGCTCCTTGTTCAATGCCTCCTGAACCACTTTCCGGTCGGTAATGTCCCTGACGATGAGTTGAACGGCCGGTTCGTCATTGAATATGATGGGTAGTGCTTTAACTTCCACATCCACGGCGGTACCGTCAAGCCGTACAAACTTCTCATCGATGAGCGGTAAGACTTCACCCACCAAAAGCACATTGCTCATCCGATCCATGACCAATTGCCGATAATCCGGATGCACAAAACTGATCACCGATTTGCCCAGCAGTTCTTCATTGTAGGAAGCGCCCATCAGGCTGAGGCATTTGTTGTTGACAAATACGACAATGCCTTTTACATAGATGGCGATGGCATCCGGTGAATTCTCCACCAAATTCCTATATTTGATCTCGCTCTCCTTCAATTGCTTCTCCGCTTGAATTCGCTCTGTCATTTGCGATTGCAGTTGAAGATTGGTGAAGGCTTTATCGGAGATGTCCTTGGAAAAGGCATACAACATTTCGGCGATTTTCTCAAATTGAATGGCCGACATGATGGGAACCTCGTTCAATGCATTCATGAACTCCTCTTTGTCGGCACCAATTTCATCGGCATAGTTCAGGAAATGGTTTTCATCGGTTTCTTCGTTCCGAACCTGGCCGATCAACCAATTGGCAATGTGTTTGCCACCCACGCTAATACTGGCTCCTGCATCCCAAAGGCCCACACTCAGACATTTCTGAATTCTAGGCCCGTGCGTATTAATGCCACCTAGTGTCGCATCGGATTTGAAACAATTGGTACAGCCGATTTCGGTTTTTCGGATGATATCCTCGCAAAGTCTGCAAAAATTGCTTGGTTTGGTGATGGGAGTTCCATCTGGGTGGGTAATGATGGACGCAACCCGGGTGGCATCCGAAAACAAATCCTGCAACCGTTGAATCTCATCGAGGTTGAAAAGGTCAAAAAACTGAAAGTCGCTTTCAAAAGTACTGTTTGAGAAGTTGAAAGACTGTTTTGTGGGTTCCATGATTCAGTTCATTTAACCGGACCAAGATAGTAAAGATTTCTTAATAAGTACAACTGTAAATTCATATTTCTGAACGGCAAAAAAAATGGTCGCCCGATAAAGGCGACCATTCCTAACTAATTTAAACGTGCTTAGTAGGCAAACAAGGGATATTCAGCCATGGTCTGATTCACTTTCTCGCGAACAGCTTTGATGATGTTTTCGTCTTCAGGCGATGACAATACGCGGTCCATCAATTCCACGATTTCAGCCATTAACGGCTCTTTGGCGCCGCGGGTAGTCATGGCCGGTGTACCGACACGGATGCCGGAGGTGAGGAACGGCGAGCGGGAATCGAACGGCACCATGTTCTTGTTCACGGTGATGTCGGCTGAAACCAATGCTTTCTCAGCCACCTTGCCCGTCAGTTCCGGGAACTTGGGCCGCAAATCGATGAGCATGGAGTGGTTGTCCGTACCGTCTGAAATGATTTTATAACCTTTGTCCATGAAGGCCTGAGCCATCGCTGCGGCATTTATTTTGACCTGCGTTTGGTAAGCCACATATTCGGGCTCCAGCGCTTCGCCGAAAGCGACCGCCTTGGAAGCGATCACGTGTTCCAGCGGACCGCCCTGAATACCAGGGAAAACGGCTGAATCCAACAACGAGGACATCTTGCGGATTTCGCCCTTCGGTGTTTTTTTACCCCAGGGGTTTTCGAAGTCTTTGCCCAGCAAAATAATACCGCCACGAGGACCGCGCAGAGTCTTGTGCGTGGTGGAAGTAACGATATGGGCATATTTCAATGGATTTTCGAGCAATCCAGCGGCAATCAGACCGGCAGGATGCGCCATGTCGATCATCAACAAAGCACCGATTTTGTCGGCGATTTCACGCATGCGGGCATAATCCCATTCACGGGAATAAGCGGAGGCACCACCTACAATCAATTTGGGGCGTTCGGCCAAGGCAACGGCTTCCATTTGGTCGTAATCCACGCGGCCGGTTTCTTCCTTCACGCTGTATGCCAACGGTTGGTAATAAAGGCCTGAACTGTTTACGGGAGAGCCGTGCGAGAGGTGACCACCGTGCGAAAGGTTCAATCCGAGGAATTTGTCACCCGGTTGCATGCAGGCGAGGAATACGGCGGCGTTGGCCTGTGCACCGGAGTGGGGCTGTACATTGGCGTATTCAGCACCGAACAGTTTTTTGAGGCGGTCGATGGCAATTTGTTCGCTCAAATCCACAATTTCGCAACCTCCATAATAACGGTGTCCGGGATAGCCCTCGGCATATTTGTTGGTCAGCCAGGTACCCATGGCTTCCATCACTTGATCACTTACAAAATTTTCTGAGGCGATGAGCTCAATGCCTTTGAGCTGGCGTTGATGTTCGCGTTCGATGATGTCGAAAATGACTTGGTCTCTCTTCATATAAACTATTGTATGTTAAGTATTTATATTCAAAATGAAGTAGGAGTGTTGTCCCCTTGAAAGAAGCAGCAAAGGTAATCAAAAATCCATTTATATGGAATCGTAAACGGCTTTTAGTTTCTCAATCATGGCTTTTTGATAACACGACCGGCATAGCGGTACGTACTCGTCCTTTTCGCCCAACATGACCTGCTTGTTTCCCGCCACCAACCGGTGCGAATACTGCGCCAGCGAACCGCAATGCATGCAGATGGCATGCACCTTGGTAACGTCCTCGGCGATGCTGCATATGGCGGGCATGGGGCCAAAGGGTTTGCCCAAGTAATCCATGTCCAGCCCGGCTACGATGACCCGTATGCCCATGTCCGCCAGTTTGTTGCAAACATAGGGCAGGTTATCGTCAAAAAACTGTGCCTCGTCAATGCCCACCACGTCCACGTCGCCGGTCATCAGCAAGATGGTTTCAGAGGTGTTGACCGGTGTGGAAAGCACGGCATTGGCATCGTGTGAGACGACGTCTTCGGCCGAGTAGCGCACATCGATGGCAGGCTTGAAAATTTCCACCCGCTGTTTGGCAAAGGTCGCGCGTTTCAAACGACGGATCAGTTCTTCGGTCTTGCCCGAGAACATGCAGCCGCAAATCACTTCGATGCGACCGCGTTGGCTGAATTCATGGTGTTCGTGTTCGGAAAGGTACATGGTGTTTTATTTTTTCTTTTGGACCGACCAACCGAATTTCCCGATCGGTTCACCCATTTCGTAATAATGTCCGTGCGAATAGACCAAAAGGTCGGCGTCGTGGAGTTGGAAAGCATCCGTCTCCGGATTCAGGTATTTGTCGTCAGCCAACACGTTCACCACATCGGCAATGAACATGTCGTGCGTGCCCAGGCTCATGACTTCCCGCACCCGGCATTCGATACACAGCGGCGACTCCTCAATGTAGGGCGCATTCACGACCGAAGCCTTGCCCGGCGTCAAGTTCATTTCCTCAAACTTGTTGAAATCTTTTCCCGACCGAACCCCACACCAATCGGTAGCGAAAGCAAGGTCCTTGGTGGTCAGGTTAATCACAAATTCCATATTCTTTTTTAAAATATCGTACGAATGCCGACCCGGACGCACCGAGATGTAGCACATGGCCGGATCCGAACAAATGGTACCCACCCACGACACGGTCAGAATGTTGTATTCCTCGGGTGTCGCACCGCAACTCACCATCACCGCCGGCAGCGGATAGATCATCGTGCCCGGCTTCCAGTCTTTTTTCATGAGAAAATTTATTTCAGTTGAATGCCGTCTTCCTGGACTTCACGTTCGCAATACAGGCATTTCAAAACGACAGGTTCCTTGCTCACCGTTTCAAACCGAGTCTTCATCGGCTCGTTGTTGGTGATGCATTTCGGGTTGGGGCATTTAACCAGACCGATGAAATTATCGGGCAATGTCAGTATCTTTTTTTCAATCACCTCGAAATTCTTGATGATGTTGATCTTGGCCATCGGAGCAATCAGCGCGATGCGGTTGACTTCTTCCTCGGCGTAATATCGGTCTGCCACCTTGATAATTCCTTTTGTACCCATCTGATTGCTGGACAGATTGTTGCCTATGGTTATCTGATCTTTTAGTCCATCCAGTTTCAGCAGGGAAACCACTTTGAACAATTTGTCGGAGGGGATGTGATCGATGACGGTTCCGTTTTCCAACGCTTTCACCTGTAGTTCCTTATTCATGGTCGTAGGTCGTTTAAATCAATCCCAATGCGTTGCTGATGATGGCTTGGCGAACATACAGTCCGTTACGGGCCTGGTCGAAATAATAGGCTTTCGGGTTGCAATCCACATCCATGTCGATTTCATTGACGCGTGGCAGCGGATGCAGGATGCGCAAGTTCTGTTTCGAGTGGTCCAGCATCCTATTGTGAAGCGTATAGACGTTTTTCACCTTTTCATATTCCATGGCGTCCGTGAAACGTTCCTTCTGAACCCTGGTCATGTAGAGGATATCGGCTTGATTGATCACGTCGGCATCGAATTCCGTCTGTTCCGTATAGACGATGTGGTTCTTATCGCAAAAAATCTTGTATTCCTCCGGCATTTTCAGTTCATCGGGTGCGACGAAGCAAAACGTCGGGGAAAAATGGGACATGGCCATGAGCAGCGAATGCACGGTTCTGCCGTATTTCAGGTCGCCCACCATCGTAATTTTCAGGTTGTCCAGCCTGCCCTGCGTCTTTTGGATGGAATACAGGTCCAGCATGGTTTGCGTGGGGTGTTGGTTGGAGCCATCCCCGGCATTGATGATGGGTACCGAAGAAACTTCCGAAGCATAGCGTGCCGCTCCTTCCAAATGATGCCGCATGATGATGATGTCCGCGTAGTTGGCCACCATTCGGATGGTGTCGTTCAAGGTTTCTCCCTTGGCTGAACTCGAGGTCGAAGCATCCGAAAAACCAATCACTCTGCCGCCCAATCGGTTCACTGCCGTTTCGAAACTCAGCCTGGTGCGGGTGGAAGGTTCGAAAAACAAGGTGGCGGCCACTTTTCCGTTCAAAAGGTTTTGATTGGGGTTGGCCTCGAAAGTAGCCGCATGATCCAAAATGCTTAAAATCTGTTCTTTGGAGTAATCCGTGATGGACACGATGCTTTTCGTTGACATACCTGGCAGATTCTATGTTAGGTTTCTACAAAAGTACGAAAACTTTTAAAAGAAAAACATACCTTTGTGAAAAGAAAAAGGTGTCGTTTCAACCTTGAGAAAAGGCTCCTAATCGTCTTTCAAACGTCTGGAATATGGCTCAAATCAACAACTCTTCCTTTAAAAAGGCCCATAAGCACGTGCGGAAATCCACGAGTGATTTCATGGATAAGAAAGTGGAAAACGGCGTCGTCAGCACGATCTTGAAAATTTTCTGGTGGGCAGCAGGCGTCGGCCTGGTACTGGTGGTGCTTATGTTCGTGCTCATCGCCAACGGTTTCGTAGGTTACATGCCGCCCATCGAGGAACTTGAAAACCCCAAGAACAAGCTGGCCACCGAAGTGCTTTCCGCGGACGGAGTGATGCTCAGCACCTATTATTATGGAGCCAGCGGCAACCGGGTGCCGGTGACCTACAATCAAATCTCGCCCAACCTAGTCAACGCGCTCATCGCCACCGAGGATGTCCGGTTCAGAAGCCATTCGGGCATCGACGTCAAGGCACTTTTCAGAGCTGTGTTCAAACGCCTCCTGTTTTTCAACAGGAACGCCGGCGGTGGTTCCACCTTATCCCAACAACTAGCCAAACAGCTCTATACGCCACAGGCTGAAAACGTCTTCCAACGAGCGTTGCAGAAACCCATCGAGTGGGTCATCGCGGTTCAGCTCGAACGTTTCTACACCAAGGAGGAAATTCTGGCCATGTACCTGAACCAGTACGACTTCCTGTACAACGCCGTGGGCATCAAGACGGCCGCCTTCGTTTATTTCGGCGTCACGCCAGACAAACTGGACCTGGTTCAGTCTGCCACGTTGGTGGGCATGTGCAAGAACTCCAATTACTTCAATCCGCTCAAACACCCCGAACGGGCGAAGGAGCGTCGCAACACCGTGCTCGACCAGATGCGCAAGGCTGATTATTTGACCCGCGCCCAGTGCGATTCCGCCCAGGCCTTGCCACTGGTCCTCAAATTCCACCGCGTCGATCATAAGGAAGGTTTGGCTCCCTATTTCAGGGAATACCTCCGTCAAATCATGATCAAGAACAAGCCACACCAAAGCGATTACGCCGATTGGCAGCAGCAAAACTACCGGGACGACTCCTTGGCATGGGAAACCAACCCACTGTATGGTTGGTGCAATAAAAACAAGAAGGATGACGGATCCAGCTACAACTTGTACACCGATGGGCTCAAAATTTACACCACCATCGACTCACGCATGCAACAGTATGCCGAAGAAGCGGTGACGGAACACATTTCGTTTTTGCAAGAAAAGTTCTTCAAGGAAAAAAAAGGGAGAAGTTACGGCCCCTACACTAAAAACCTGAAACCGGAAGACATAGAAGCCATAATGCACCGCAGTGTGCTCCAATCGGAACGGTATCGGGTCATGAAAGCCAATGGTTTCACCGAGGCACAGATAAAACGCGCGTTCAACACCCGCGTGGAAATGACCGTCTACTCCATGCACGGAATGATCGACACCATCATGACGCCACTGGACTCCATCCGTTACCACAAATTCTTCCTCCGGTCCGGATTCATGGCCATGGATCCGCTCAACGGTGCCGTTCGTGCCTACGTGGGCGGGGTTTCGTTCACGCCGTTCCAATACGACATGGTCATGCAGGGACGCCGTCAGGTGGGTTCCACCATCAAGCCCTACCTCTACACCATGGCGATGGAAGAAGGCTACTCACCTTGCGACAAAGTCAAGAATGTGCCCATCACCATCACAACCGAAACCGGAGCTGCTTGGACACCCAGAAACGCCAGCACTTCCAGGGTCGGTCAAATCGTCACGCTGCGTTGGGGACTTGCGAATTCCAACAACTGGATTTCAGCCTATGTCATGAGTCATTTTTCACCCTATACGTTCGTTCGGATGCTGCGTTCCTTTGGCCTAAACGGCCCCTTGGATCCAGTGGTATCCCTTTGCGTCGGCACCTGTGACGCAACGGTGGGTGAAATGGTGAGCGCCTACACGAGTTTTGCCAATCGCGGCATCAAGACACAACCCTTGTTCGTGACCCGCATCGAGGACAAGGACGGAAACATCTTGGCGCATTTCTCCCCGCAGATGTCCGAAGTGTTCAGTGAGGAAACCTCTTACAAAATGCTTTCCATGATTCGTGCAGTAGTTGACCAGGGAACCGGTTTGCGCCTTCGCAATTCCAAATACGGCATCACGGCTCAAATGGGCGGCAAAACCGGAACCACGCAAAACAACTCCGACGGTTGGTTCATGGGCGTCACGCCACATCTGGTCGGCGGTGTATGGGTCGGCGGCGAGGAACGCGACATTCACTTCGACTTCACCAACGAGGGACAGGGTTCAGCCATGGCGCTTCCCATTTGGGCGATATTCATGAAAAAGGTGTATGCCGACCCCAAATGCGGTGTGTCTCAAAGCGATGCGTTCATCGTGCCTCCGGGTATGGAGTTCAACTGTTCCGGAAACGAGCCAGCAGAAAGTTCGGCCGATGCGGACGGTGGTGCCAGCATCTTCGACAACTTGTAAAATGAAAGGGTCCGGTACTAGGATGGAATGAAAAGTTCCTGAATGGTGCCGGATACTTCCAAACCGGCATTTCTTCCTGTATCGTTCAATAGCAACGTTTGGCTTTTTTTGTCAAAAAGTCGGACATCGATCAACGAAGACATGCTTTCTTCGATGCGCCCCTCCATCAATCCCAAAATAGGCGATGCAAGCTGCGTGCTTTTTTCGCGATGGGCAAGGATGTCAAGCCGATAATTTTTGTTTTCCATGCTCAAAATCACTTCTTCTTGGTTGGCAGCCGACTGAACCAGCTTGGAACCGTTGTACGTGGTGAACTGAATGAGTCGGTCGTGCAACCAAACTCCAGCGATGAATCCGATGAAAGAGCGACCCAGCCACGGTATTTTGGCAACCGATGCCTTGAAAGAAATGCCTAAATGGCTGAAATGGTTGGTCTGCATCCAAAAGTAGGCACTGGGGAAGGAGGTACCCCAATCTTTTTCCATATACCCCCTGCCACCCGTAAAATCTACGGTTTCACCGTTAAGCACGAGTTTTCCGTCCATGGAATGATCCATACTCAGAATGCCGTGGTAGCATTCCATATAAGGCACAAAGGAGTAGGGACCCATGATGCCCGGGGAAAAAATCGAATTTGGCCAGGGTGTGTTGCCCGAAAAATGCAATTCGCCCGAAATGGAGGGCAATTGGAGGCGTAAGGTTTCGTTCGAGAAAAAATTCGACCCGATGGCCAGCTCGAACACTTCAGACATTGGTTTAAAATCCTTAGCGTCAAATGAATGGTACTCTGTTGTTCGCTTCTTTCCATCCAAGACTTGAACAAACGCTTGTTTTCTTCCTCGCTCACTCATCGCGATGCCCGGAATGAATGCCAAAGCCTGCGACTCCTCCGCATTCACCACTTTGAAATACCAACCTTCGAAATAATTTTTGTTCCTTCTCCAACCCTGGTATCGATCCGGATGAAACAGTGCTTGAAGACTTTTGAACATCATTTCGATCGTTTACGTGCTTTTTGGTGAACGGGCTTGTCTGGAACGAGTCGTTTGTATTTGTTGAATCGGTCCCAGACTTCCGAAACAAAGGCCACGGTTTCAGTCCCTCGAAGGTAACCGGACTTGCAAACCCGGTCTTCGTAGTATTTCGGCTGGCTTTTCAACAAAATGAACGTTCGCACATTGTCTTCCCATTTGAACGGATTACGCCCATGCTTGCGCGTCAGCGCCCTGGCGTCGGTAATGTGCCCCAAGCCGCAGTTATAGGCGGCCAGCGTCATCTTGATGCGTTGTTCTTCGTTGGAAATGATGGCGAAGTTCTTTTCGTATATTTTGAGCAAGCGGGAAGCGGCCAACACACTGGTTTCCGGCTTGAGTAGGCTGTCCTTGCTCACACCCACGGATCGGGCTGTTTTCGGCATGATTTGCATCAAACCTTTGGCCCCCATCCAGTTGACGGCAGAAGCGTCAAAGTTGGACTCCTGGTAGGCGATGGAAGCCAGCAGATGCCAATCCCAACCGATTTCAGCCCCGTATTTTTTAAAAAGTGCGTCGTACATGGAGAGTTGACCTTTTTTTCCGTGGAACAAGGCTGTCGAAACCAGGTTGGTGTTCTTGCCCGATTCGAAATACCGTTGTGTAACTTCTTGGTACCTATCGCTAAACATATTTTCCCGAAACCATCGGTGAATGGCGGCTCCAAGTTTTGGCGAGGTTTTCCGGACAATCCACGATGACCGTTGCGAGAAACTGATGGCCACGCTCGTGTTGATGTTCTTATAAAAAGTACTGTTGAACTGTGCGATGTTGTTGTTTGCGATGGTGTACTGAATCCGACCCGTGGCAACTTGGCCGATGAGATCCTCCACCGTGAAGCTGTCGTGGGGGATGGCTTGAATCTTGATGCCACCGCCCAACTCTTGGTTCAGACTTTCCAAACGGCTCAGGTAACGGCTATTTTTGTGAACCACCACCGTCTTGCCAATGAGCCCGGTCACGCTTCGGACCATCTCCGCAGGCTGCTTTTTCTGCTGAACCAAGACCTGATGGGTCAGGAATTCACGCCCACAATACAGAAAGCGGCTCTTGTTCTCCGTCGTGATGGGCATGTTGTAGGCAATCATGTCACCTTCACCGCGTTCCAACATTCGGACCATGGCCACCGCATTGGGTGCCACGATCATTTTGAGATGCAGGCCCAAATCGTTGGCCATCATGGAACAAAGTTCGTATTCGTACCCCATTTCCCGGTCGCGGTAAATGAAATAGGAAGTAGGGCTGTACAGGGTGAGCGCGCGCAATTCGCCCTGCACATGGATTTGAGGCAGGTCGATGAGTTTTTTCCGCTCCTGAATCCGTTTGTATTCGCGGTAGCCCACACCAATCAGGATGACAGCCAAAAAAAGGCCGACCAACCGTAAATTGATTTTTAAGCGCAGGTATTTCTTGACGTGCATGGGTGCTATTCTAACTCTAATATAGGTAGAATTTTTAGCCCTTTAAAGGTTTTTACATTTTTTTTAGCATTTTTGATGGATTACAACGGAAATGACTTTATCTTTGCCGAAACTTTTTGACCATGCAAACGCTTTCGGTTGAGAAGTTTTTTTTTTATACAAAACCTATGAAACAAACCACCCATGCCGGTCACGCATCCAAGCTTTCAATGGCTGGACTGCTCATCACACTCGGCATAGTTTACGGAGATGTGGGCACATCACCCCTTTATACCATTCGGGCCATTCTCAATGGCACCGCTTTTGCCGATGAGGCGTTCGTGTTAGGCGCCATTTCCTGCGTATTCTGGACGTTGACGCTGCAAACCACCTTCAAGTACATTCTCATCACATTGAGGGCGGACAACAAGGGGGAAGGAGGCATTTTGTCCCTGTTCGCGCTCGTCAAGAAGCAAAACAAATGGCTGTACATCATCGCCATCATCGGTGCCTGCGCGCTGTTGGCTGATGGCATAATCACACCGGCCATCACGGTCACTTCAGCCGTCGAAGGGTTACGAATTTTGGATCCGCAACTACCCGTCGTTACCGTGGTGCTCGTCATTATCGCCCTGCTTTTTGTTGTGCAGCAGTTCGGTACCAATTTTTTGGGCAAATCCTTCGGGCCGATGATGCTGTTTTGGTTCTCCATGCTGGCCGTGCTGGGGTTCTCCCAGATCATTCAGTATCCGGCCGTGCTGAAAGCCGTCAATCCCTATTATGCCTACCAAATTCTGGTACATTTTCCGAACGCGCTGATCTTGCTTGGTGCCGTCTTTCTATGTACCACGGGTGCCGAAGCCTTGTATTCGGACCTTGGCCATTGCGGCATCCATAACATCCGGATTTCCTGGATTTTTGTCAAGACCGCCTTGCTGCTGAACTATTTCGGCCAGGGCGCCTGGATCATCACTCATCCGGCTGAAATCAACGCGACGGTCAATCCGTTCTATGCCATCATGCCGGCTTGGTTCCTAGTGCCAGGCATTCTGGTGGCCACCGCTGCCGCCATCATTGCCAGCCAGGCGCTCATCAGCGGTAGTTTCACCATCATTTCGGAAGCCATATCGCTGAACTTTTTCCCAAAGGTTCGCATCCATTACCCCACCACCATCAAGGGGCAAATGTACATTCCGCTCATCAACTCCGTCTTGTTCATCGGATGTTGTTTCATCGTGCTGTATTTCAAAAAGTCAACCGGCATGGAGGCCGCCTATGGCCTGGCCATCACGCTGGCCATGCTGATGACGTCCATTTTGCTGATGTTCTATTTGAAGGACAAAACATCACTTGCCGTCCGCATCGTATTGGGTTTGGTATTCTTCTCGATTGAACTGTCCTTCCTGGCCGCCAACATGACCAAATTCATGCACGGCGGTTGGATCACCATCATGATCGCCGGTTTCTTTATGCTGGTGATGTACACTTGGAACAAGGGTAGACGCATCAAGAACAGTTTCATCACCTTTGTGAAGATCAAGAAATACTTGCCGGTTATCGAGGCGCTTTCCAAAGATAAGAGCGTGCCCAAATATGCTTCCAACCTGGTTTATGTGACGCACGCCAACTACATTTCGGAAATTGAGAACAAAATACTGTACTCAATGCTCCGAAAACAGCCCAAGCGGGCCGATGTTTATTGGATCTTGCACGTGGACATCGTGGACGATCCCCACACCACCGAATACGAAGTGCACCACCTCATACCGGGCGTGCTCATCCGGGTGGATTTGAGGTTGGGTTTCAAAGTGCCCACCAAGGTGAACCTGTACTTCCACAACATCGTCCATGAATTGATGGAAGACAAGCAAGTGGACTTGATTTCACATTATCCTTCCCTGCGTGAGTTCAACATTCTGAGCGATTTCAGATACATCGTCATTGAGCGAGTGCCCAACAACGACTACGACTTTGCCAAGTGGCACGGGCTCATCATGAATTTCTTCTTCCTCATTCGCAACATCGGCATGAACGATGTGACGCACCTCGGACTGGATTCCACCAATGTGGCCGTGGAGGAAGTGCCGTTGTTGGCTCGCTCCGAAATTATTCAGGGCGAAAATATTCGGCCGAGGCATTCCAAATTCGGAACACTCAAGCGGGTTAAAATGAACGATGTCAAGTTCACCCGAGTAGATTAAAAAAAATCCCCGGCAAATTTTTTTGTCGGGGATTTTTTAGTCAGAAGTTTTCGCTTTCCAGTTCGAAGTAGGCTTGCGGGTGGTTGCAGGCCGGGCAATTGTTGGGAGCAGACTTGCCTTCGTGTACAAACCCGCAATTGCGGCAGACCCATTTCACTTTGTCCTCGCGTTTGAATATTGCCCCGCTTTCCAAATTGGCCAGCAGTTTGCGGTAGCGAGCTTCGTGTCTGGCTTCAGCCTTGAGGATGGCGCGGTACATGGTGGCGATTTCCTTGAACCCTTCGGCTTCGGCAATGTCGGCGAATTTGGGATAGAGTTCCGTCCATTCCTCATTCTCACCGTTGGCGGCGGCCAACAAGTTTTCTGCCGTAGTGCTGATGACGCCGGCTGGATAACTGGCCTTGATTTCGACCATGCCGCCTTCCAAATACTTGAACATCCGCTTGGCGTGCTCCTTTTCCTGATTGGCCGTTTCTTCGAAAATGGCGGCTATTTGTTCGTATCCTTCCTTTTTAGCTACGCTGGCGAAATACGAGTAACGGTTGCGTGCTTGAGATTCACCCGCAAAAGTGGTGAGCAGATTGATTTCAGTCTGTGTTCCTTTAATGCTTTTTTCCATGATTCCTTTATTAGAGATTAATACCTTGCAGAAGATAAAAAACAAGTGGTTTACCCGAAATGTTTCTACCAAAGATACAAAAAAACTTACTTGCAGAGGTGTTCAACCAAAATTTTCACACCGATTCCGATAAGAACGAGCCCACCGAACAATTCGGCCGGGATTTTGAAGCGATGCCCGTAACGATTGCCAATGAACAGGCCTAAAGCGGCAAAAAACAAGGATGCCGCTCCGATGATGGATACCGGCTTGATCAGATCGATGTGCAGGAATGCGAACGACAAACCAACGGCCAACGCATCGATGCTGGTAGCAAACGCCAAAGTAACCGCCACTCTTTTCTTAAAAGGATTCAGCACTTTTTGGTCCGGATGCACGAAAAAATATTCCCAAAGCATCCTTCCACCCAGCAACATCAAGATGCCAAAGGCAATCCAATGGTCGAACGATTCGATCAAGTGTTTGAACGTGCTGCCGGCCAGCCAACCGAGCAAAGGCATGATGGCCTGAAAAAGACCGAACAATAAGGCAATCCGAATGGCCGGAACCCATCTGAAAGGCTTCATGGCGATGCCGCAAGCAATGGAAACGGCAAAGCAATCCATAGCTAATCCTATGGCAATGAGGATGATGTCTGAGAGGATCATGCGTGTTGGCTTTTTTCGATTTCGGAGCGTCAAAGGTAGTTTTTTTTGTCTTGAATCTCTTATCTTTGTGTTCAAAATTCGCTGTATGACCTTCGAGCTGCTGGCCCGGGACACTAAGACAAACGCAAGGGCCGGATTGATCCAAACCGATCACGGACCCATTGAAACACCCATTTTCATGCCGGTGGGCACTGTCGGTTCCGTCAAGGCTGTCCATCAGACGGAATTGGCTGCTGAAGTCAAGGCTCAAATTATTCTGGGCAACACCTACCACCTCTATCTACGGCCAGGTCTCGACATTCTCCAGGGCGCCGGAGGCCTCCATCAATTCAATTCATGGTCGAAACCCATACTCACGGACAGTGGTGGTTTTCAAGTGTTTTCGCTGGCCCACCGCCGCAAGATCAAAGAGGAGGGAGCCACCTTTCAATCGCACATTGACGGCTCCAAACACCTGTTTACGCCTGAAAACGTGATGGATACCCAACGCACCATCGGAGCCGACATTATCATGGCTTTTGACGAATGCACGCCGGGGACGGCCGATTTCGACTATGCCAAAAAATCGATGGAGATGACCCATCGCTGGTTGGACCGCTGCATCGACCGCTTTGACGGCACCGAGCCCAAATACGGTTACAGCCAGACCTTGTTTCCCATCGTTCAAGGCTGCATCTATCCTGAACTCCGCAAGCGTTCCGCCGAATACATCGCATCCAAGGGCAGGGAAGGCAACGCCATCGGCGGTTTGGCCGTTGGTGAACCTACCGAGAAGATGTACGAGATGATCGAACTGGTCAATGAAATTCTGCCGCAGGACAAGCCCCGCTATCTGATGGGCGTTGGCACACCGGCCAACATCCTGGAAGGCATCGAACGCGGCGTGGACATGTTCGATTGCGTGATGCCCACCCGCAACGGCCGCAACGGCATGCTGTTCACCCGAAACGGCATCCTAAACATGCGCAACCACAAATGGGCGGACGATTTCAGCCCCATCGATCCGGAAGGAACGGCCACGGTGGATACCTTATATTCCAAAGCTTATTTGCGCCATTTGTTCCATGCAAACGAATTGCTTGGTCTACAAATCGCTTCCATCCACAACCTGGCTTTTTACCTCTGGTTGGTCGGTGAGGCCAGGAAGCACATCATCGCAGGCGATTTCTCCAGTTGGAAGGATTTGATGATCAATAAAGTAACAGCCCGATTATAGCGTTCAGCCATGGTGTTCAAAAAGAAAAAATACGATATCCCCGACAGTGTGGCAGAACGAGAAAATATTTTTCGTCTGAAGCGGCTTGATACGTACATCATCGGTAAGTTTCTGGGTACTTTTTTCTTTTGCATCGGCCTGATAATGGCCATCGTCGTTGTTTTCGACTTCAATGAGAAGCTCGACAAGTTTATGAACCAGGATGCTACTATTCACGAAATAATTTTTCACTATTACCTCAATTTTATACCCTATTTCGGTGTAAAGTTCAGTCCACTTTTTATCTTCATTTCTGTTATTTACTTCACTTCCAAATTGGCTTCCGATACTGAAATCATTGCTATATTGGCCAGTGGGGTGAGTTTCAAGCGATTGTTGCGTCCCTACATGATGGCCGCTGGTTTTCTCGCCCTAATGACTTTTGCCCTGAATTCCTTTTGGATACCCATCGCCAACAAGACACGACTGGATTTTGAGGACAAGTATGTCAAGAAAATCACCACCGATTACACGCGACACATCCAAATGGAAGTGGAGCCGGGTGTGATCATGTACATTGACCGTTACGAAAAATCCAGCAATACGGGTTACGACTTTTTTCTGGAAAAATACGATGGCAAGATGTTGGTTTCCAGGCTCACCGCCAACCAAATCCACGAGGACAGCACGTATCATTGGAACTTGTCCGAATACATGATCCGCGATTTCAACGGGCTGAAGGAAACCGTCACCAAAGGTGCGTCGCTCGATACCTGCCTCAAAGTGAAGCCGGATGAATTCTTCATCGTAAAAGGCTGGAGCGAGCAACTCACCACACCGGAACTGAAGCGTTATCTGGACAGGCAGGCGCAACGCGGTGTGGCCAATATCAAGGAGTACAGCGTGGAATACAATCGACGGTTTTCCTTTCCGTTCTCCGCTTTTATCCTGACGCTCATCGGAGTATCCCTTGCTTCCAGAAAAGTCCGCGGGGGCATGGGGCTTCATTTGGGCTTGGGCATCGCCATCAGTTTCGCCTACATCATGTTCGACACGGTTTCGGGCAGTTTTGCCGAAGGTGGTGATTTATCTCCTGGGTTGGCTGTTTGGTTGCCCAATATTTTGTTTTTCTTTGTGGGTATCTATTTGTACATGAAAGCACCGAAATAATTTTTCTTAACCTTAATAACCAACCTTAAATTTGAATTCATGAGCAGAAGAGTCATCGGCATTCACGAGAAAATGCCCATTCTGGAAAGTATTCCACTCAGTCTTCAGCACCTGACAGCGATGTTTGGTGCTACCATCCTGGTTCCCATCCTGTTGGGTGTGAACCCGTCCATCGCTCTTTTGATGAACGGTATCGGTACGCTGATTTATTCCTGGGTCACCAAGGGTGGCATCCCGGCATATTTGGGTTCCAGCTTCGCCTTCATCGCGCCGGTCATGTTGATTTCTGCCAATTACGGTGGTTTCGCGCATGCCCAGTCTGGCTTTATCTTTTTCGGTTTGTTTTTCGTCGTGATTTCCTGGGTCGTTTACAAATGGGGCATCAAATGGATTGATGTAGTCATGCCGCCCGCCGTCATGGGTGCCGTGGTTGCCATCATTGGTCTCGAACTGGCTCCCGTTGCTGCCCGTCAAGCCGGTTTGGCTCCCTGGCCCACCAACGTCGGACAAGTGGTTTCCGCTTACACACCCGACACCAACACCCTGATCGTATCCCTGTTCACGCTTATTGTTGGCATCATCGGTTCGGTTTTGTTCAAACGCTTCCTGGCTGTCATCCCCATCTTGTTTGCTGTCATAGCCGGTTATCTGCTGGCACTGGCCATGGGTATGGTCGATACCGCCGCCATCAGCAACGCCGCTTGGTTCGCCCTTCCCAAATTCCAAGCTCCGGTGTACGACACCAATGCCATTCTCATCATCGCGCCCGCCTGCATCGTAGTATTGGCTGAACACATCAGTCATCTGATCGTGACTGGAAAGATCACCGAGACGGATTTGATGAAAAACCCAGGTTTGCACCGCTCCTTGTTGGGTGACGGTATCTCCAACATCATCTCCGGTTTCACGGGTTCACCCCCCAACACCACGTACGGCGAAAACATCGGTGTCATGGCCATCACCCGCGTTTATTCCGTTTGGGTCATCCGCGGCGCCGCCATTCTCGCCATTGCTTTCTCGCTCATCGGCAAGGTTTCAGCAGCCATTTCCACCATTCCCGGTCCGGTCATGGGTGGCATCACGATGCTGTTGTACGGAGTCATCGCCGTTCAAGGTCTCCGCATCTTTGTGGAGCAGAAGGTCGATTTCAGCAAGAACAGCAACATGGTTCTCGGCGCCATCACGTTCGTAGTGGGTGTCAGCGGTGCCAGCATCATGATTGGTTCGGTCGAACTCAAGGGCATGGCTTTCGCCGCCATCGTCGGTGTGGTGCTTTCCTTGATTTTCTGGGGCTTCAAAAAACTGAAGCTGATGAACGAAGACGTTTAGGCTCTAACTCGGCATAACTTAAAAACCACTCTGATTACAGGGTGGTTTTTTTGTAAAGTTGCTTATCTTCGCCTCATACGAACCCGACACCGACCATGTACGCACTTAAATTGTTGATACAAAACACGCAGCGATTTATCCTAACCTCATTGGGCATCGCTCTTTGCACCTTGTTGATGCTCTTCATGGTTTCCTTGTACGAATCCGTCGCCAACGGCTGTGTGGAATATGTGCGCACCAGCAAGGCCGATTTGTGGGTGCTTCAAAAGCATGCCACCAACATTCTTCGCAGCACATCCCTGTTGCCTTCCTCCTACGAAACCGACTTGAACAACACCGACGGCGTCAAGTCCGTCTCGCCCATTTTTTTCATTTTCGCATCCGTACCCATCCGGGGTGAAAACGCCACCTTTTACCTCACAGGATTCGACCCAACGACCGGAGTGGGAGGTCCCCCGCGCCTGGTGGAGGGTCGTTCGGTCCAGAACGATGGTGATATTGTTCTGGATAAAGCCTTTGCCGCCAAATACCATTTGAATATCGGCGACCGCATACCCGTTAAGGACGATTCGCTAACCGTTTGCGGCATCAGCGGCGGTACCAACATGTTCGTATTGCAATATGCTTTCATATCGCTGAACGAAGCCCACAACGTAGTGGGTTTCCATTACGTGGTTTCCGCCTATCAAGTAAAAATCCTGCCCACTTTCCGGTTGAAAGACGTCCAAGCCAACATCATTGCCAAGCTAAAAAACGTAGTTGTGTTCGACAACGACACCTTTGTGAAAAACAACATCCACGAAATGGAAAACGGCATCATTCCATTGTTTTTCATCATTACGCTCATCACAGCCGTCGTTTTGACAGCCATTCTGAGTTTGATCTTGTCTGTGAGCGTGTTGGAAAGACGTCAGGATTTCGCCATCATTAAGGCATTGGGTTCTCCATACGGGTTCATCACCGGCTTGGTCATGCTGCAATCGATGTTGCTCAGTTCGGCAGGGCTCCTCTTGGGGGTCATCCTGTTTTTCCCAATGACCAGCCTGATTGAGCGGATAACGCCTGAAGTCGCGAATACAACGTCCGTTGGGCAAATCCTGCTGGTATCAGCCGGCATACTTGTCATCAGTGCGATCAGTTCCATTTTGCCCATTCGCAAAATAAGAAAGATTTATCCGCTAGAAGTCTTTTTGAATTAAAGTGAACGTTCGAATCGATGGGTTCCGGAACCAACGGTTTCGACCAGAATGTAGTTACCGAAGATTTTCCCAGTCACCGGTTTGCCATCAATAACGACTTCAGCAGTTGTAGAAACTCCTTTCGGTACCCAAACATTCGCTTTCATGTTGTCGGGCAAAGTCACATTCATGGTAAATTGACTTTCCGTATGGGCCCATTCCACCGAGATGTCGCCACGGTCGGAGGGCAGGCGACCTTTCACACGGTTCAAGGCGGTTCCGAAATCGAGTGGTTTGATTTGAAGCAATTCGGCTTGAGGCTGTAAGAGCTTGATGCCCAGTATGTATTGCTGAATGCCCAACAAGCCTGAGGTACCCCAGGGATGCGACATGCTTTCCGCACGAACGTCCGAATCCCAGGCTTCCCAAGTAGCGGTACCGCCCTTGGCCAACGTTTGCGCCCAACCGTCCCAGGCAGGATTGGTGTAGAGTTCCAGCAAGTGCTTGCCTTCATCTGCCTGACCCAGCGCTTCGGGTAGCCAACGTACCGTCACCATGCCCACGCTCATCTTTCGATCCTTCACCGCTTTGACCACCGAATCCATGCATTCGGCCGGCACGATGCCCAACGCCAACGGAAGCATGTTGGCATGCTGCGACACATGCTTGCTGGCCGTTTGGTCGGCATACAATCCATCATCATACATTTTATCGGCATTGATGAAGTGAGTGTTGATGGCTTGTTTCATTTTTTCAGCCTTCTCTCGATACAAAACCTTGTCGGCGTCATTGCCCACGACTTCAGCCATTTTGGAAATAAGGTCGAAGTCCGCATAGGCATACGAACTGATTACGGTTCTCGAAGTAGTGGACATGTCGTAACCGTACCGCATGGAGGGCGGCCAGTCGATGATGCCGTGGGTGTAACCGCCGGCTCCCCCTGCCAAATTCTGAATCAAGCCGGTGGAGTCGTTTCGATATGCATCAACGTATTCGGCAATTTTCCTGATTCTGGCATAATTTTCCCGGAGGAACGATACGTCACCCGATTGCTGGTAATAATCCCAGGCCCAAATTGGGTAAATTTGCGTGAAATCGGGAATGTCGCGTTTTCTGTCCACATTCGGATACACCGCATTCAAGCGGCCGTCCGGCCAATATTGGTCTTGAGAGTCCAAAAATTCGAGCAACACCCGCAGATTGAACGCACGGTCGCCCATGGTGGTCATGTCCGACACACCTTGAGCAAAACCATCGCCCAAAAAAGCGCCTTTCTCGCGGGTCGGCGTGTCCAGAAATTGTTCCTGTTCCCCCAACAACAAAGTATGTTTCATTAAATCCCAAACCCGATTCAGCATGCTGTCGGACGATTCGAAGTCTGAACGAGCAGGATCCAATTCATAATGCCTGGTGATGAAATGGACATTTTCGGTGGTCAATGGGCAAGGTGCATGGTCCACTTGGAAATAGCGCATGCCAAAGTAAACAAAGGGCTGAAAGACAGCGGTTTTACCATTCAAAATAAAGTAATAGCTCATGTTGGTGCTTTGCGTCTGCCTAAGGGAAACCGTTCCATCCGTTTCCAAGGTGAATCCGCCACGCATGTTGATGACCTCGCCGGGTTTTCCGCCGGAGAACGTGATTTTTGGAACTCCGGCATAGACTTTGCCCAAATCGATCACATACGTGTCGTTTCCAAGGTCCTTGATCGTAACCGGGGTGATTTCTTTTTCGATGACCCGAGTTAGATCGGGTTGAAGGTCGCCCACCCAGGGAGCAACCGGTGGCGCCCCGATTTCAACCGCATTGGGCCAATTCGAGTCGTTAAAATCCGATGAATACCAATTGGGGATCATCTTCCCGGCATCGATGCGGTCCACATAACCCACGCCTTCGCCGTTTCTGGTCGGTTGTCCGTCCAGCCAAGCATCCACCCGGATTTGTTTCCAGCTGGCGTCCGTTCCGATGATTTCCTTGCTGCCGTCGGCATATTCCACGACGGTTTTCATCAAAAAACCTGGTGCACCGCCCACGCGGCCTTGACCGCCACCATACCAATGAGCCAAACACGCAAACACGTTCGCACCTTTCTTGTTCAACGCAGAAGTGAGGTCGAACGCGTTGTAATAGCTGTATTGCGGATAATGGTAGGCCTGCCCTTTGCCGATGAGCGTGCCGTTCAGATATAACTCATAATTGTGCCACACCGAAAGGTAGGCGGTGGCACGCACCATTCTTTTCGGGGAAAGTGTGAAAGCCTTCCGAAAATAAGTGAATTGATCTTTCTCGGCTGAAGCCCGTTTGATCCACTTGGCACCGCTCCAATCCGCAGCCTTCAAGAGCCCAACGTCAAACCTGTTCGGTTTGGAATACGAACCCATGTGCGCATCCTTGTCCCAAGTCCGAATTTTCCAAAAGTATCGGGTTGCGGCCAGCAACGGCTTTCCGCCATATGCCACATGATTCTGCCGGCTTGATTTGATTTTCCCACTGTCCCAAACATCGCCGATGTTCTTGTCCAACAACTTTTGACTGGATGCCACTAAAATCTGATAAGCCGTTTGCACCTCGTTCTCGTCCCGATCGTTCACATACCACCCAAAATAGGGCTTCTCGTCCGTACCAACCGGATCGACTTTGTCAAAACACCTCAAATTGGTGGGCGCACCAGGGGCTGCTCCCTGCAAACTGGATGAACATGCCCAAAGGCAAACAGACAGTATCAGAAAGGTGTTTTTCATAAAGTCGGGAATTTGGCGGTTTACTTTGGCGGAGATTGGTCGCAAGGCACTTTAAGATCGATGGGATTGTCCACCAGCTCCTTAAGTAGTGCGATATCCAATACTTCCTGCACATCCTTGACGAAATGGAACGTCAGCCCTTTCAGGTAATTTTCCTTAATGTCGTCAATATCCTTGCGATTTTCTTCCGAAAGTATGATTTCCCGGATGCCGGCCCGTTTGGCAGCCAGAATTTTTTCCTTGATGCCGCCTACCGGCAGAACCCTGCCTCGAAGGGTAATCTCGCCGGTCATGGCCAGGTTCTTGCGCACCCTCCGTTGCGTAAACGAAGAGGTCAGCGACGTCACCATTGTGATGCCGGCCGAAGGACCGTCCTTGGGAATGGCGCCTTCAGGCACATGCACATGGACATTCCAATTCTCGAAAATACAATCGTCGATGCCCAATCTGGAGGCATGTGCCTTGATGTATTCCAAGGCGATGACGGCGGATTCTTTCATCACATCGCCCAAGTTTCCGGTCAATGTCAATTTCTGCGCCTTCCCTTTGCTCAGGGAGGATTCGATGAACAAAATTTCGCCTCCCACGGCCGTCCAGGCCAAGCCTGTCACCACACCGGCATAATCGTTGCCTTGGTAGCGGTCACGGGTGAATTCGACCATGCCTAAGTAATCCCTGAGTTTCTCAGGGGTGATGGTTTCCGTGAAGTTGTCGTCCACGGCAATCTTACCGGCCACTTTGCGCATGATCTTGGCTAACTTCTTGTCCAGCTCACGCACGCCCGATTCCCTGGTGTACGATTCAATGATTTCCTTGATGGCCGGCTTGTTGATCTGCAGTTTTTCCTTCTTGATGCCGTGGTTGTCCATTTCCTTGGGTATCAAATGCTTGTGGGCAATCTCCACCTTTTCCTCAGCCAAATAGCCGGAAATGTCAATTATCTCCATACGGTCCCTCAAAGGCGGGGATACCGCACCCAGGTTGTTGGCCGTGGCAATGAACAAAACCTTGGAAAGGTCGAAATCCACGTCGATGAAGTTGTCATGGAACGTATTGTTTTGTTCAGGATCCAGTACTTCCAGTAGGGCAGAGGAGGGGTCTCCGCGGAAATCGTTGCCGATCTTGTCGATTTCGTCCAGAATGAACACGGGGTTCGAAGTTCCGGCTTTGATCAGGCTTTGAATGATGCGACCAGGCATGGCCCCGATGTAGGTGCGGCGGTGGCCACGGATTTCCGCTTCATCGTGCAACCCTCCGAGCGAAACGCGTACGTATTTGCGGTTCAAGGCTTCGGCTACCGATTTTCCCAACGAAGTCTTACCGACTCCCGGAGGGCCGTACAGGCAGATGATGGGCGATTTCAGGTCACCTTTGAGCTTCAAGACTGCCAAATGTTCCAGAATACGTTCCTTTACCTTTTCCAATCCGAAATGGTCCCTGTTCAGCACCTTTTCAGCCCGTTTTAGGTTGAAATTGTCTTTGGAATATTCGTTCCAAGGCAGATCCAGCAAATAATTCAGGTAATTGAGCTGGGTGGAATAATCCGGTGAATGCAGGCTGGTGCGCTCCAACTTGCTGAGTTCCTTTTCAAAAACCGCTGCGACTTCTTTGCTCCAACTCTTTTTGGAACCTTTTTCACGCATGTCGCGAATGTCCTGTTCGGAATTGCTGCCGCCCAATTCGTCTTGAATGGTTTTGATTTGCTGTTGCAGGAAATATTCGCGTTGCTGTTGGTTGATGTCTTCGCGTGCCTTGGACTGGATGGAGACTTTCAAATCCAACAATTGAGATTCTTTGGTCATGATTTCCAGTAACTTATAGCAACGGTCCTTGAAATCGTCCAAACGCAGCAATTTCAATTTTTCCTGCAGCTTGAACGTGAAGTTGGCGCAGATGAAGTTGATGAGCGAAAAGGTCTGTTCGATGTTTCGGATGGCAAAGGAAGCTTCCTGCGGAATGTTGCCCGAATTTTTGATAATGCGCTGGGACAGATCTTTAATAGCTTGAATGAGGGCTTCCATCTCACGGTCTTCCTTGAGGGGCGTGTTGTCGTCCTTGAGCGCCACTTTTCCCCTCAAATAGGGTTCAGTCGCAGTCAATTCTTTCAAAGTGCAGCGTTTCATCCCTTGGATGATGACCGTGGTCGTGCTGTCGGGCATCTCCAGGATGCGGACGATGCGGGCCACCAGGCCAATATCATGCAAGTCTGCAAAGCCGGGATCGTTCACGTTGGAGTCAATTTGCGTGAAAACGGAGAGCAAGCCTTCGTCCTGGTACGTCTCGCGCACCAATTTCAGGGATTTGGTCCTGCCGATGGTCACAGGCATGACGACGCCCGGAAAGAGCACCATGTTGCGCAAGGGGAGTATGGGCAGGGTCTCCGGTAGGTCTTCTTGCTTGAGAAGCTGGTCTTCGTCGTTTTCGGAAATCATCGGAATGAATTCGGAATCAATTTCTTCCAAGTCGGATTGTAGGCGTTTTTTTATCTGGATATCCATAATGTTTGTGTTGAGTCCTTTTCAAAACAATTATAATGCCAAAAAGGAGGTTCTGCCAGAAAGGCAGAGTGTTGTTGGTTGTACCTCAAAAATAACAATAAAACAGAAAAGGTCGCCCTTGTGAGGCAACCTTTTTCTTAATAGTTCCTAAAAGATTTTTATTCTTCGGCCTTCACGTATTTGGCGTTGAGCAATTCCACCACCTCGTTGGTGATGTTGTAGGCGTTGTCGGCTACCATGATGTTGTCGTTCATGGTGTTGCTCAAAATCATCTGGTATTTGTGGTCCTTGTTGTATTCCTGCAGGAACTTGTAGATGGAGTCGCGAAGTTGTTCGTTCATCTTTTGCTGTTCCTTGCCAAGTTGCTGCGTCAACGACTCTTCCAACTGTTGCAGGTCCTGTTGCTTTTTCAGCAAGGCTTGCTGCTGGCTTTTAAAGCTTTGTTCGGACAAGAAAGCGTTGTTGTCGCGCTTGCGTTGGAATTCCTTCATCTCAGCGTCCAACTTGCGGGCTTTCTCCGTAAGCGTGGCCTGGGCGTTTTCGCGTTTGCGGATGAGCACTTCGTTCAAGTCTTTGGAATAGTTGTAGTTCAACAACAAAGAGTCAACGTTGATGTAGGCAATCGGCAATTGGGCGGAAAGAGATGTGGAATCCGTACCGGCAGTTCTTGGGGTGGGCTTGACGTTGTTGTGCCCTGTGAAGTGCAGGATGTATAAAACGATCAGACCGACGGCCAGGACAACGTTAACAATGGTGTTGATATGTTTCATCTCTTTTTAATTGGTGGGTTATTCCTTAAATTTGAAGTGCAAATATACACTTTTATCCATATCGCAAACTATATTTTGCGTATTTTTGTCCTGTCCGAGTGCTCCCCGAAGACATTTTAAAGTTTTTTAAATATATGTGCTGCGGGATTGAATCGGAAAGCGTTTTTCTTTGTACATCGCATTAATTGAACATTCTATGAATCAAGAAATTGGATTATCCGAACCCCGGCTCGTCTGGGAATATTTCCTTGAAATTTGCCGCATACCCAGGGCTTCGGGCAGCACGTTGGCCCTTCAGGAATGGTTGTTGGATTTTGCTGCTGAACGCGGCCTGGAGGCCAAGCGGGATGTTGTCGGCAACGTTTTGATCACCAAGCCGGCGACCAAAGGAAAAGAAAACAGTCCAGCCGTCGTTTTGCAATCGCACATGGACATGGTTTGTGAAAAGAATGCGGACTCCAACCACGATTTCAGCAAAGATCCCATCACACCTTATATAGATGGTGAATGGCTCAAGGCGAAAGGTACCACCTTGGGAGCAGACAACGGCATCGGCATCGCCGCCCAATTGGCCATACTTGCTTCGAAAGACCTTCAGCACGGTGCAGTCGAATGCTTGTTCACCGTGGACGAGGAAACCGGCCTGAACGGTGCATTCGGCCTGGAAAAAGGCTTTTTCAAGGCAAACCGGCTCATCAACCTCGATTCGGAAGACGAAGGCGAGCTGTTCATCGGTTGCGCTGGCGGCATGAACTCCAAGTTCACCTTCAAATTCAAGCAGGAAAAAGCCCCGGACGATTATTTTTACTTCAAGGTAACGGTCAAGGGCCTCACCGGCGGTCACTCCGGTGACGACATCGACAAGGGCAGGGGCAACGCCAACCACTTGCTGGCACGCTTTCTCTGGCACGAAAAACAAGCCACGTACCTTCGCCTCTGCGATTTCCATGGCGGAAACCTGTCCAATGCCATTCCACGCGAGGCTGAATGCGTCGCCGGAGTGCCCTGGAACGAAAAAGAGTCGGTCCGCGTTCGGCTGAACTGTTACCAAGCCGACCTCGAGGACGAATTCGGCCCTGTAGAACCTTCGTTGCGGTTGGATTTGGAATCGGTATCCGTGCCAAACACGGTTGTTGCAAAGGCCGACAGCGATCGTTTCATCAATGTGATGTACGGTTGCCCCATTGGCATACAAACCATGTCCAACAGCCTTCCCGGCTTGGTGGAAACCTCCCTGAACCTGGCTTCCGTCAAACCGGTGGCCGATGGCGAATGGGTCATCACTACGTCTCAACGGAGTTCCGTCGAATCTGCCAAGCACGCGCTGAGCAACAGGCTGGAAGCCGTGTTCAGCCTAGCCGGCATGACAACTTGGCATGGTGAGGGTTATCCCGGTTGGAAGCCCAATCCGAACTCCAAAATCCTGAAAGAAGTTGTGGAAGTGTACGAGGCGTTGTTCCATGAAACGCCCAAGGTCAGGGCCATCCACGCCGGTCTGGAATGCGGACTTTTCCTGGAAAAATACCCCTCGCTCGACATGGTCTCCTTCGGCCCGACCATGCGCGGCGTCCATTCGCCCGACGAGCGGCTCCACATACCCGCCGTCACGAATTTCTGGAAATTGTTGGTTGAAACCCTGGCAAAAATTTGATCATGCAAAAACGGAGGCTTAAAACCCTGTTCGCAACGGTACTGTTTCTCGGCGTGCTGCTTTCCTCCATGGTGAGCTGCACTTCCGATGGAATCGTGACCAATCCAGGCAACGACCTTCGTTTTTCGACCGATACGCTAACGTTTGACACGCTGTTCTCGACCGTCGGTTCCACCACTTCCTGGATTCGAATCCGCAATACAAGTTCCAATACGGTGCGGATAGCCTCCATTACGCTGAAGTCCGGCGGTACGTCGGGTTTCCACATCAATCTGGACGGAGAATCCAATACGTCATTCACCGATGTGGATATTCCCGCACACGACAGCCTATTTTTATTTGTGCAGGTGAATACCAGCAAGCAAGGTGCCTCCAGTCCGGTCAAAGTGACGGATGCGGTTATGTTCGATACGAACGGCCCCCGCAAGCAAATCGTCCTGGAAGCTTGGAGCTGGGACGCCGTTTTCTGGAAAAACAAGGTGATAACCTCCGATACCACCCTCACGCCTACCATGCCCATTGTCGTTTACGACAGTTTGGTCGTGGCTGAAAACGCCACCCTGACCATCCTACCGGGCACCAAGATTTATTTTCACGACGGCGCCTACCTCAAGGTGAGGGGTAGGCTCATGGCTGTCGGAACCCTTGACGCGCCCATCCAATTTCGGGGCGACCGATTGGATTACATCCTTCCGGAATACCCCTACGACTACGAATCCGGTCAATGGTACTATGTCCAACTGGCGCCAACCAGCTTCAACAACCGGTTGGAATACGTGGACATCCATGGCGCCTATTACGGCATCATCGCCGATTCCTCCTCCTTGGATCAACCAAAATTAAAGATGTATAATTCAATGATTCATAATATGGTATATACCTGTTTATGGAGTAATACTTCAAATATTGAAATTGGAAACTGCCAGTTGACCAACAGCGGAAGCTATACCGTGGCCCAGGTGGGCGGCAACTCCTCGTTCATCCATTGCACCATCGCCAATTACCAGGCGGGTAGGGACGGACCAGCCCTGATTCTGGTCAATTACCTGAACGACTCGAAAGACACCTCGATCATCCGAGCCTACCCCATGTCGGCCGATTTCCGCAACTGCATCGTGTTTGGAAACCGCACGGACGAGGTCGGATTGGGCAAACGCAACAACATCGCCTGGGCAGCCTCTTTTTGGAACAGCCTGCTTCGTTCCACTTCGATACCGGTAAGTCTGGCCTCCGTGACATTCTGCAAATATGCCACCGACGCAAAATTCCTTAAACTAGGCGGAGAAAACGACAAATACGTCTTTGATTTTCGTTTGGACTCCATCTCGCCAGCCAGAAACATCGGTTCGACTTCTTACCTGACCACTTATCCGACTGATAAAAATGGCATCGCACGCACCATCGACGGAAAACCCGATGCAGGAGCCTACGAATGGGTTCAAGGTCAAAAATAAGTAATAATAAATTAGTAATATATTAATATAATGAATACCTTTGCCATATCGGTGAACAGGTATTCATGAAATCAACATTCCTCTTTTTGTTTTATGGTCTTTGCTTCTGTTGTTTCAGCAGGGAAGCCTTCCGTATCGTGTTCTACAATACCGAGAATTTCTTTGATTGCAGGCACGACAGCCTCAAATCGGACGAGGAATTTCTTCCCGGCGGAATCCGTGGCTGGACACCTTCCCGTTATTTCAAAAAGGCAGGAAACATCGCTCGAGTGCTGGCTGCCATTGGCGATGATGCATTCCCCGACATGGTCGGTTTGGCTGAAATCGAGAACGATGCTTGTCTTAAAACCCTGGTGTATTCCTCGCCGCTAAAAAATGCAGGTTATTCCTTCGTACACGAAGAATCGGAGGATTCCCGAGGCGTGGATGTCGCCCTGCTTTACAACCGATACACGTTTCGGTTGCTTGGTCATGAGGCCATCAGTATTATTTTTAAGGATGAACCCTCTAAAAAGACCAGACAAGTGCTGCATGTCTGGGGAAGGGTTCCGAGCGGTGACAGCCTGCATGTTTTCGTCTGCCATTTTCCATCCAGATTGGGTGGCGAGACCGAATCGGAGACCTATCGACGGCAAGTGGCCTCGAGGGTGCGTTCAGCCGTGGATTCCATATTTGCAGTGCAACCCAGTGCCAACATCGTGGTCATGGGCGATTTCAACGATTATCCCTCCAATGTGTCCCTATCGAAAGATTTACGGGCATTGGATCCGTCAAACAAGCCCAATGAAGGTGAATTGTACAACCTCATGCTGCCTATGGACGGTCAACCGGGGCTTGGTACCAACAAGCAACAATCGGAGTGGGGCATACTGGATCAACTCATCCTATCAGCCCGTCTTCGTTTGAAAACGACTGGAGCCCACATTTTCAGCCCCGATTTCTTACTCCTTCCCGATGAGCGCTGGTTGGGCAAAAAACCCTTCCGAACCTACAACGGCATGGTGTACCAAGGCGGATACAGCGACCATTTGCCCGTTTGGCTCGATCTTTCCTTCTGAACTTGCTGTTTTGCCCGAAATTCGCCCTCGGTTCATTTCCTCAATTCCACAATTTTGCCTATTTTTGCACCTCTTAAAAATGTCATTATAAACCGCAACATACTATGTTTGAAAATTTAAGCGACAGGCTGGAACGGTCCTTTCAATTGCTGAGAGGTCAAGGCAAAATCACCGAAATCAATGTGGCTGAAACCTTGAAAGATGTCCGTCGCGCTTTGCTCGATGCCGACGTCAACTTCAAGATTGCCAAGCAGTTCACGGATGAAGTGAAGGAAAAGGCCATGGGGGCGGACGTGCTCAAAGCCGTGAAACCCAAGGAAATGATGGTCAAGATCGTCCACGACGAACTGACCCGTCTGATGGGTGGCGAAAATGCCGACATCAACATCAAAGGCAGTCCAGCCGTCATCCTGATGTCCGGTCTGCAAGGTTCGGGTAAGACCACTTTCTCCGGCAAGCTGGCCAAAATGCTCAAAACCAAACGCGGCAAGAACCCCCTGTTGGTCGCCTGTGACGTCTACCGTCCCGCCGCCATCGAGCAATTGAAGGTGCTCGGCGCCTCCATCGAGGTTCCCGTCTATGCCGAACCCGACAATACGAACCCGGTCGCCATCGCCCAAAACGCCATATCCTTCGCCAAGAAGAACGGCCACGACTTGGTCATCATCGATACCGCCGGCCGTTTGGCCATCGACGAAGTAATGATGAACGAGATAGCCGCCATCAAGAAAGCCGTCAATCCGCAGGAAATCCTGTTCGTGGTGGACTCCATGACCGGTCAGGACGCCGTGAACACCGCCAAGGAGTTCAACGACCGCCTCGACTTCGACGGCGTCGTCCTGACCAAACTCGACGGGGATACCCGCGGTGGTGCCGCCCTTTCCATCCGGACAGTGGTGAACAAACCCATTAAATTTGTAGGTACCGGCGAAAAGCTCGAAGCCATCGACGCGTTCTATCCCAAACGTATGGCCGACCGTATACTCGGAATGGGTGACGTGGTCTCTCTCGTGGAAAAGGCTCAGGAACAATACGACGAAGCAGAAGCCCGCCGACTTTCCAAAAAAATCGCCAAGAATCAGTTCGATTTCAACGACTTCATTTCCCAAATCGCACAGATTAAAAAGATGGGCAATCTGAAAGACCTGGCATCCATGATTCCGGGCGTAGGCAAGGCCATCAAGGACATTGACGTGGACGACGACGCCTTCAAGGGCATCGAAGCCATGATCGGTTCCATGACCCCCAAGGAGCGCGGCAACCCCGAACTCATCAATTCCAGCCGTCGCCAACGCATCGCCAAGGGCAGTGGCACCAGCATTCAGGAAGTGAACCGCTTGCTCAAACAGTTCGAGGAAACCCGCAAGATGATGCGTCAGGTCAGCACCATGAAACCCGGCTCCAAAGGTTTGGCCGGCATGAAAAGAAGATAACAAATACATACCGATATGCAATTGATCGATGGAAAATTGGTTTCCGCAGCCGTCAAGCAGGAAATCGCCGAACAAGTTACACAATTGATCGCCGAAGGCAAGAAACGCCCCCATTTGGCCGCCATTCTGGTGGGCCACGACGGCGGGAGCGAAGCCTACGTGGCAGGCAAAGTGAAGGACTGCGAAGACTGTGGATTTACCTCCACGCTCATCCGTTTCGAAGACGATGTCACGGAGGAAGTCATTCTGAATGAAGTCAAGAAACTCAACGAAGACGCCGATGTGGACGGTTTTATCGTCCAATTGCCCCTGCCCAAGCATATTTCCGAACAGAAAGTGACCGAAGCCATTGACTACCGCAAAGATGTGGACGGTTTCCATCCGGTCAATGTCGGTCGTGTCAGCCTGGGTTTGCCAGCTTTCGTTTCCGCTACTCCGGCAGGCATTTTGGAACTCATCAAACGCTACAAAATAGAAACCGCCGGCAAACACATCGTCGTCATCGGTCGCAGCAATATCGTGGGTAAACCGGTGGCCAATTTGCTCATGCAGAAAGGGTACCCAGGCAACGCCACCGTTACGGTGGTGCACAGCTACTCCAAAGACATCAACGAGCAATGTCTGAGCGCCGACATCATCATTTGCGCGCTGGGCAGGCCGGGTTTCCTAAAGGCTGAAATGGTCAAGGAAGGCGCCGTGGTTATTGACGTGGGAACCACCCGCGTCCCCTCCGACAAAACCAAAAGCGGCTTCAAGCTCATGGGCGACGTCGATTTCGAAAACGTGGCCCCCAAATGCTCCTTCATCACACCGGTTCCGGGCGGGGTAGGGCTGATGACTCGTGTCTCGCTGATGCAGAACACGTTGCTGGCGGGCAGCAAAGCCATTTACTAAAGCGACGATGAAACGGCTGGTCTCCATCCTGCTGGTTTTGGCGCTTTACGGTTCGCTTTCCGCACAGAGTTCAGCCGATAGCCTCGTTTTTCAAAACTTCCTGCGTTTTGCTGCCAAGGAAAAATTGGAGAAGAAACCTGCAGGGGATCGTGTAGCTTCAGTTGGCCGTTTTTTTCTGGGCACCCCCTATGTGGCATACACGCTGGAAGCACCGGGACCGGAACGATTGCAGGTGAATCTGCATGGTTTGGATTGTACCACCTTGGTAGAGAACGCCTTGGCACTTTCGAGATTAGTGGTTTCAGGCAAGCCCGACTTCGGCACTTACGAAGCCCTCCTGACCGCCATTCGCTATCGAAACGGAAAGCTTGACGGGTATCCTTCCCGGCTTCATTATGCGTCCGATTGGTTGGTCGACAACGTTCAAAAAGGGTTTCTGCGATATGTGCCAATTTGTGGTGGAATGGATACGCTTTATCCAAATGTCAATTACATGACTACGCATCCGAACGCTTATGCAGCATTGAAGGCCGACACCTTGCTATTACCCGTCATTGCCGCTCAAGAGGCAAAAATCAACCGATTGAACTTTATGTATTTGCCTAAAAGCAGGGTGACGGAAAAGGCCCCATGCATCCACAACGGCGATATCCTAGCCATTTCAACGACCTTTCCAGGTCTTGATTTTGCACATTTGGGCATTGCTGTGAGGCAGAAGGGCAAAATTTATTTGTTGCATGCTTCGTCTACCGGAAAAAAGGTTCTAATATCGGAAACCCCACTGTCAGCCTACCTGGCTGGAATTAAAAAACACAGTGGCATTGTAGTGGTCCTTCCCCTTTGATCTTTAAAAAAACACGAAAAAATACGTTTCTTGCTTGCAGGAAATACTTTAAAACACTACTTTTGCACCGCAATTAAATGGTGGTTGTAGCTCAGCTGGTTAGAGCGATGGATTGTGGTTCCATAGGTCGCGGGTTCGAGCCCCGTCTCCCACCCAAGAAAAACCTCTGGCTCAAAAAGTCGGAGGTTTTTTAGTTTATAACCCTGCCGGTAGTTTTTTTTTATATTTTTACGGTTTCGTTTCAAAAAACGTAAATCAGATTCGATGGCCGCTGTGAAAAAAAACTGGTTTTTCCTGTTTATCACCAATTTTATCGGTGTATTCAACGATAACTTTCTAAAACACTGTATCATATTTATTTCCATCACCTGGAATCTTCCTTCGTGGCTTTCTCAATCGCAACTCATTTCTTCGGTGGCGGCTGCCTTGGTTTTGCCGTATCTTATTTTCTCCCCGTTGGCCGGCCGATTGGCCACCCATTATTCCAAACAACGCATCTGGCAGCTGTTCAAGCTGTTGGAATTGCCTGTCATGTTGTTGGCTACCTTCGCTTTTTTGTTTCATTGGGTGTGGATGGCTGTTCTGGCAGTCTTTCTGCTGGGCATACTCAGCTGCCTGTATTCCCCTTCCAAGTATGGACTCATCCGCGATATCGGCGGACCTGAAGGTGTTTCGTTCGGAAGTGGTATTTTTGAGACGATGGCCTTTTTGGGCATTCTCATCGGTTCGGTAGCCGCACCTTTTTTGTCCGATCACTACCACCTCTGGATTTTTGTCTGCACCATCATGCTGATGGCCCTGCTGGGTTATCTGACCAGCCTTCGGTTGAAAGTGGCTGAACTTCCGGTGGAAACCGATACCCAAGACACCATCAATCCGTTTAAGTTTCTGGCCGCCTCCTTTCGATTCGCATCCGAACACCGTTACATCAATTCAGCCGTCCTGGGAACTTCCGTTTTTTGGATGGTCGGTGGCATGATTCAGATGAACGTGGTCATTCACAGTGTCAATACACTTGGAACCTCCAATTCAGTTGCTGGCATCATCCTTTGTTGCGCCGCGGTCGGGATCGCTCTGGGATGCACGGCGGCTGGTTTGTTGTCCAAAAATACGGTTCGTCCGGAAATGATTCCCATTGCGTTGACGGGCATGATGTTGGCCCTTGTGGCCTTGCTTTTTCTCCATCCATCCGTGGTTGGATCGGCCATTCTGGTTTTCCTGCTGGCTTTCATGGGCGGATTTTTCGAAGTGCCCTGCATGGCTTTGGTGCAACATGCCAACTTGGGACGCAAGTTGGGCGACATGATAGCCTACCTGAATCTGGTTAATTTTATTTTTGTGCTCATTGGTACTGGATTGTTCTCTCTAACCACTTACCTGACACACGACAACAGCTTGGCGGTTTTTGCCGTCATTTTGGTGGTCTGTTCCCTAACATTGGTTTATTTTCTGTTGAGACACCCGGAATTCTTCACCGGAAAAAGCAAATTTGAATAAGTTACAAGTCTTTGACCAGTTTGTTGCTACCCTGTTTGGTCATACATTCCTCCAGGTTCAGGAGTGAATGCCAAGGTGCATGGTACAGTTGGTCCACATCGATGACGAAATCCTCCGTGCCGTGTTCGAACATTCGCTTGAAGATATAGCCTACGGTCAGTTTGTTGATGTCGACGGCGGGTTGATATGCCGCAATATCCTTGACGGATGGGTTTTGTGTTTCTGAAATCAGATGCATCTCCAGCAACCGGTTCAGCGTCCAACTTGTCAACCGGGCGGGGATTTGATACTGGCTGGAAATCTCATTCATGGTCATCGGGCCTTCTTCATTTTCAAAGCGCTTGCTCAAAATGCTCATAACAAGGATGCTGACGAAATACCGATACCGGTGGCTCACATTCTTGGTTTCCTTTTCAAAATAAAAGTTCTGCACATTTTGGGCGGCGTAAGCCACTTCAGCCCCTATCAACACGATGGTCCACGATAATTGAACCCATAACAGAAATAAGGGGATTGCTGCAAAGCTACCATAAATGGCATTATATTGAGTCACCCACAATTGTCCGCTTATGTAGAGGAATTGGAATGCCTGAAACCCAAATCCGGCAATGAAGCCAGCCAGAACAGCATTGCGCAGCTTCACCTTGGTGTTCGGAATGATGATGTATAACAGTGTAAATCCTAGCCAGTTAAGTGCATATGGCAGGAGGTTGATCAATACATTTACAAATGGACTGATAAAGGGAAGGAATATCGATTGAGCTGCTGCTGTTTTCAGAAAAACTGAAAGTCCGCTGGATACGATGAGCAGTACTGGTAGCAATAGCATTGTTGCTAGATAATCACTGAGCTGACGCGATATGCTGCGGGTTTTGTGTATTTGGAATATATCGTTGACAGCCAACTCAATGGATTGCATGATGGACCAGACCGAAATGATGAGAAAAACGATGCCGATACCGACGATGATGCCTCTGGTGGTCACTTCCAAGAAGGATTGTACGAATCCGAACAGCATGGTCAGCAATTCGTTCTGACCTGGAAACAACTTGGTCAATTCCGATTCAATCAATTCTTGAAATCCGAATCCGCGGGCAATGCCGATGATGATGGAGAAAATGGGCACTACAGCCAACATGGTGGAATAGGTGAGTGCGGAAGCACGGGTGCTCAATCGGTCGGAGAGGAATCCTCTCACAGCCAGGATCAACGTTCGGGCGATGTTCAGCATGATGTTCCTCAATCCTTTTACTTCGTGTTTGGGAACACGCCAAAGGTCGTAGGACATATACTTCCAGAAAGCTGCCATTTTTTGGCCAAAGGTCAGTTCGGATTTTGCCATGGATCTAGTAGTAAAAGGTTTAAAAAAAACAAAGAGCCTGTAAGCCGGGTTCTGTACTCCTCCCGAAGGAGAAGTGTCTGTCATTTATCTCGACTGACGGTCGCCCGTCAGCTCTAGCAACCTACCCCCCGGCATCGGGCGAGCTACCCTACATGCGCCGGTGTACATGGTCTTGCAACCCATCAGACGTACGGACCCCCGGTGTTGCCATCGGAGCGGTGGGCTCTTACCCCGCCTTTTCACCCTTACCCTCGCTTGCGCTCAGGCGGTTGTTTTCTGTTACGTTTCCTTTGCCTTTCGACAACTTCCCGTTAGGAAGCATGGTGCTCTGCGTTGCCCGGACTTTCCTCCTTTCTTGCGAAAAGCGACAGACCGGCTCCTTGTTCAGGGCAAAATTACGCATAAAATGTCAGATATGGGGTTCAGCCAACATTTAAAACCTGTTTCGAGACTTGTTAAGAGCCGTTAAGGCTGAAATCGAAACGTTAAAACGCCTAAAAAATGAGCTTTCTAGAAAATACCGAATCTATTTTGAATCTAATTTTGCAGGGTTAAAAAGAGTTTCACTAAAAAAAGATTGAAAAATGAAGCAAGCAGGAATCATCCTTTTAGGGCTGCTTTTGTCAGCCACCATCCGAGCTGAATTACCATCCGGCGTGGAAACCGACTTTACCGTAGCAGCCGAAAAAAGCATCAACGCCGTGGTGCACATTACTGCCAAATCAACGCGAACTGTCAATCAGCCCACCGACATCTTCGAATACTTTTTCGGTTCCAACGGTCAGCAGATGCCGAGGCAACAGCAGCAACAACAGGTCGGTTACGGTTCTGGCGTACTTATTTCAGCCGATGGGTACATTGTCACCAACAATCATGTGGTCAACGGTGCCGACGAAATCATGGTTACATTGAACGAACGGACCGAGTATCCAGCCAAAGTAATCGGTACGGACGAAAACACCGATGTGGCCCTCATCAAGATTGAAGCCAACAACCTGCCATTCATCCCGTTCGGCAATTCCGAAACGTTGAAAGTGGGTGAGTGGGTGCTGGCAGTGGGCAATCCGATGAACCTGGGCACTACCGTGACAGCCGGCATCGTCAGTGCCAAAGCCAGAAACCTGGGCATCATCGAAAGTGAGAAGAAAGAAAACCAATATCAGAACAATCCGTTTTTTCAACAACAACAACAGCAACAACAGCAACCGAAAGAATCCAAGTCCCTGAGCATCGAATCGTTCATTCAGACCGATGCGGCGGTCAATCCTGGCAACAGTGGCGGTGCCTTGGTCAATCTCAAGGGTGAGTTGGTCGGCATCAATACGGCCATCATTTCGCCGACAGGAACCTTTACGGGTTATTCGTTTGCCATACCGGTGAGCATCGTTTCCAAAGTGGTTGACGACATCCGGAAGTTCGGCCAGGTGCAGCGCGCCATGCTTGGAGTCAGCATTTCAGACATTACTTCCGAAACAGCCATGCAACGCAAAATCGATGTCCAGGAAGGTGTCTATGTGGAAAGTGTGGCCGATTTGAGCGGCGCTCTGGAAGCAGGCATCAAGAAGGGCGACATCATCAAGGCCATCGACGGGAATAAAGTCAGGACCTCGACTGAACTCCAAACTCAAGTGGGCCTGCATCACCCATCCGACGTAGTAGAAGTTACCCTGCTCAGAGATAAACAGGAAATGAAAGTGAACGTGACACTCCGCAACATGCAAGGAGGCACCGAGAACGTAAAGGCCGGTGGCGTTGAATTACTGGGTGCCGCATTCTCGGAAGTCACTCCGGCATTAAAACGATCACTCAATATCGGTAGCGGAGTGCAGGTTTCGGGCGTCAGCGAAGGGAAATTCAAACTGGCCGGAATTCGTAAAGGGTTCATCATCCTGAAAGTGAACGAAAGCCGTATTGAAAGTGTCGAGCAATTTGAAAAGCTCGTGAACGCAGCCAAAAACAACTCCGGTTTTGACAATTCAGGCCTTTTCATCGTGGGTATTTACCCAGACGGGAAAGTTCGCTACTATGCTGTCGACATGACGGAACAATAGTTCAAGGGTAGGGGCTCAATAATCAGATTTGCAGGGTGTTGGCGAGAAACAAATATAGTCTCGCACAACATCCTGCATTTTTACACGTTTAAGCCAAAGGAAATCGAAATAATTTCTGTACCTTTGCCCACTATATTTTATTCTGCATGAGACAGCTAAAGATTACCAAATCAATCACCAACCGCGAGAGCGCTTCGTTGGACAAGTACTTGCAAGAGATTGGCCGCGAGGAACTCATCAAAGTGGACGAAGAGGTGGAACTGGCTCAGCGTATCCGTCAAGGAGACCGTGCCGCATTGGAAAAATTGACCCGCGCAAACTTGCGTTTTGTGGTTTCAGTTGCAAAACAGTATCAAAATCAAGGACTTAGCCTTCCTGACTTAATCAATGAAGGCAACTTGGGCTTAATTAAAGCCGCCGAGAAATTTGATGAAACCCGTGGGTTCAAATTCATTTCGTATGCCGTATGGTGGATTCGTCAATCCATTCTCCAGGCTTTGGCCGAACAATCGCGTATCGTACGTCTTCCGTTAAATCAAGTCGGTTCGTTGAACAAAATCACGAAGGCTTTTTCGAAATTCGAACAGGAACACGAACGCAAACCCTCGCCCGAAGAACTGGCTGAAGAATTGGACATCCCAGTGGACAAGATTGCCGACACCCTCAAAGTGTCCGGTCGTCACATTTCCGTGGATGCCCCGTTCGTAGAAGGCGAAGACAACTCCCTGCTTGATGTGCTGGTCAATGACGATGCCCCGGTAGCCGACCGTTTGTTGATGAACGAGTCCCTTTCGAAAGAAATCGACCGTGCCCTATCAACCCTGACGGAACGCGAGAGCGACATCATCAAAATGTTCTTCGGACTCGGAAGCCAAGAAATGACGCTCGAAGAGATCGGTGACAAATTTGGCCTGACCCGCGAACGCGTTCGTCAGATCAAAGAAAAGGCGATTCGTCGTCTGAGACAAAATTCAAGGAGCAAATTGCTGAAAGGTTACCTGGGATAGGTCCTTCTGCAAAAAGAATAGAGCGGCTGCATCACCCCTGTGATGTGGCCGTTTTTTTTTATATTTGCAGTTCAAAAAACAATTCACAATGAAGAAAATAGTCTACTTTATGGCAGCATTGACACTTGGCTTGGCTTCCTGCAACGGCGACGACTCCGACAAAGGGGCGCTCATCGAAAAACAGCCCGTTAAAATCGAAAAAGGACTGATGACACCGGAGGTCCTCTGGAGCATGGGCCGAGTCTCCGGCATCAGTGTTTCCCCGGACCAGAAAAGTGTGCTCTACAGTGTCCAGTATTTCGACATTGCCCAAAACAAGGGCAACAAAGAATTATACGTAGTACCCGTTGCCGGTGGCGACCCCGTTCGCATCACCAAGACCAAAAAGAGCGAGAGCGAAGCCGTATGGTCAGCCGACGGTAAAAAAATCTACTTTTTGTTCGATGGCCAACTTTGGAAAATGAATGCCGACGGCAGCAGTCGCAGGCAATTGACCAAGTACGAAAAAGACATTGAAGGCTTTCTTTTTTCACCGGACGAAACCAAACTCCTGTTTGTCTCGCAGGTACAATATGGTAAACGGGTCAAGGATATTTATCCCGATTTGGACAAATCCTCCGGCCGTGTCATCGATGACCTGATGTACAAGCATTGGGACGAATGGGTGGAAACTATACCGCATCCGTTTATTGCCGACCTCACTAACAAAGGCTTGGAGAACGTGGTCGACATCCTCAAGGACGAACCCTACGAGTCGCCCATGAAGCCTTGGGGCGGCATCGAGCAGATTTGCTGGGCTCCAAATGGGCAGAGCATCGCCTACACCTGCCGCAAAAAAACGGGCAAGGATTACGCTCTTTCCACGAATTCAGACATTTACCAGTATTTTTTAGAAACTAAAACGTCCATCAACCTGACCAAGGGCATGATGGGATACGATACGGATCCAGTGTTCTCCCCCGATGGCCAATACATTGCCTTCCAGAGCATGGAACGTGACGGTTACGAATCGGACAGGAACCGCCTGTTCATCCATTCCATGTCCATGAGCACCAACCGCTGCATCAGCGATTCGTTGGACGGCGACGTGAGTGAAATCCATTGGACGAAAGACAGCAGGAATCTGTTCTTCCTAAGTGCCGTGGAAGCGGTCACGCAAATTTTCACCGTCGATGTGTTGGGTGATGCGCTCAGGCAAGTGACCAACGAATCCTCCGACTTTGAAAAACTGCAATTGGCAGGCGATCAACTCATTGGCCTGAAGCATTCGCTCAGTCGGCCCAATGAAATTTATCGAGTTCAGCCAAAAGACGGCAAGATGGTTGCCTTGACCAACGAAAACAAGGAAATCTACGACCAACTCAAAGTGGGTCGCGTCGAAAAACGCATGATCAAGACTACCGACAACCAGGAAATGCTCACTTGGGTGGTTTATCCTCCCGATTTCGACTCCACCCAGACCTACCCGGCCATCCTGTACTGCTCCGGCGGGCCCCAAGGTACGGTGGGCCAATTTTGGTCGTACCGCTGGAACCTCCAGCTGATGGCCGCCAAGGGTTACATCGTCGTCGCGCCCAACCGTCGTGGCGTTTCCGGATTGGGTCAGAAGTGGAAGGAGGCCATCAGCAAGGACTGGGGCGGCCAAAACATGCTCGATTACCTTGCCGCCATCGATGCCGTATCGGCTGAACCCTATGTCGACAAAAACCGTTTGGGCTGCGTAGGTGCGTCCTATGGCGGTTTCTCCGTCTACTGGTTGGCTGGTCACCATCAAAAACGTTTCAAGGCCTTCATCGCACACAGCGGCATCTTCAATTGTGAGTCACAGTATTTGGAAACTGAAGAAATGTGGTTCGAAAACTGGGAAACCGGCGGCCCGTTCTGGGACTCCAAGAATGTCATCGCGCAGAAATCATTTGCCAACTCCCCGCATAAGTTCGTTCAAAATTGGGATACGCCCATTTTGTGCATCCACGGCGAAAAAGATTACCGCATTCTGGCCTCCCAAGGCATGCAAGCCTTCAACGCCGCCAAACTTCGTGGCATACCGGCTGAGCTCTTGGTATTCCCCGACGAGAACCATTGGATCATCCAGCCGCAAAATTCCATACTTTGGCAACGCACATTCTTTGCCTGGTTGGACCGATGGCTTAAATGATGATGTTCCAATAGAACGCCAATCTCTGCGTTGCTGGTCACTCGTCACTCCTCACGTACCTTAAGTACGCTCCGGGGTGTCTCATAACCAGCGCCTTGACCTTGGCGTTCTATTGAAACATCATTCACCACGTTACCAAGCAGTATTATTACAAATACCTTGATAAATCCCTTATTCAGAAAGTTTCGTGCGGATGAAGTGCGAGAGCATCCCGATGGCGGCGATGTTGTTGCCGCCTTGGGGAACGATGAGGTCGGCGTAGCGCTTGGTGGGTTCGATGAACTCCAAATGCATCGGTTTCAGCACCTGCTCATAACGGTCAAGCACCATTTCAGCCGTGCGACCGCGTTCCACCACATCCCGGCGTACCACTCGGATGAGCCTATCGTCCGAATCGGCATCCACAAAGATGCGTAAGTCCATCTCATCGCGCAATAGCGGCTGAGTCAGCACCAGAATACCCTCGATCAGGATCACTTTGGAAGGCTTCACCAGCACCGTTTCAGGTTGCCTAGTGCACGAAACGTAATCGTAAACGGGCTGAAGGATGGATCGCCCGGCTTTCAGCTCCTGAATGTGATGGATCAACAACTCCCATTCAATGGAGTCCGGATGGTCGAAATTGATGTTTCGGCGCAAGTCGACCGGCACGTGGCTGCTGTCCTTGTAGTAAGAATCTTGAGGAATAACCACAACTTCACCTGCCGGTAGCTGGTCGATTATTTTGCGGACCACGGTCGTTTTTCCCGAGCCTGTTCCGCCTGCAATTCCAATGATCATCCTGATTATATTAAAATGGTTGTGCGAATGTAGATAATTCCCCTTATTTTTACGACAGAGTTTCAGCAAAAATTCCGAAATTGTTTCAACATGGCTCACGAACATCACCATCATACCCACGACCACGGCCTACCAGGGGAGGGTACCAAAAACATCGCCCTAGCCTTCTACCTGAACCTGTTCTTCTGTGTCATCGAATTGGTGGGCGGCATGTTGACCAACAGTGTGGCTATCCTGTCCGATGCCTTGCACGACCTTGGTGACAGCGTTTCGTTGGGCATGGCCTGGTATTTCCAAAAAGTATCCAAGAAGAAACCAGACGGCAAGTACACCTACGGCTACAAACGCTTTTCCATTCTGAGTGCCCTGCTGAACTCGTTGATCTTGCTCAGCGGCTCCGGCATCGTAATGTACGAATGCGTCATCCGACTGTTTCATCCGGTCCACAGCAATGCCCAGGGCATGTTTTTGCTGGCTGTCATGGGCGTCCTGGTCAATGGCTTTGCAGCCTTGCGGCTTAAAAAAGGCGGAAGTCTGAACGAACGCGTGGTATCACTGCACTTGCTCGAAGACGTTTTGGGTTGGGTGGCTGTCCTGATTGCCAGCATCGTGATGATGTTCACGGACGTGACCATCCTGGACCCCATCCTTTCCATCGGAATATCTTGTTTTATCCTTTACAACGTCTATCACAATCTCAGGAAGGCTTTCAGAGTCATTCTGCAGGGAAAACCAGAAGGCGTGGACGAATCGGACCTCCGTGAAAGTTTGCTCGGCCTGAAGCCTGTAATCGACTTGCACGACCTGCACATCTGGACGATGGACAGCGAATACCTTGTTTTGACGGTTCATTTGATCTTGCCCGATTCCACCACGGAAAATGAGCGGCAAGCCTTGCGGGCCGCCGCTCATGAATTATTGAAGTCCAAAGGCATTCAGCATGCCACCATCGAAATGGAATCGGCTTCCGAAAACTGCGAATGGTGTGAAGGTCTTTAATCGAACAGATTGCGGAAACGTTCGAACATCCGTTTGCTAATGCTCGGGCTGGTCTTGAAATTTTCCGATTCCTCCATCTTTTCCACCGTTTTGCGTTCCTCTTTGGACAGTGTTTCAGGAATATAAACGCTGATGTTCACCAGCAAATCACCAGTGCCGTATTGATTGACAGTGGGTAAGCCTTTGCCGCGCAAACGAAGTACTTTTCCGGGTTGCGTTCCGGCGTCAATCTTGACTTTGACGCGACCGTCGATGGTTGGGATTTCGACCGTGCCGCCCAAAGTTGCCGTAGGGAAGCTAAGCAATAGGTTGTATACGAGATCGTTCTCATCACGAAGCAATTCGGGATGCGCTTCTTCTTCAATGACGATGAGCAAGTCGCCGGGCATACCGCCACGTCTGGCCGCATTGCCTTTGCCGCTCATGGAAAGCTGCATGCCTTCTGCCACACCTGCGGGAATGTTGATGGTGATGACTTCTTCCTGTGAGGAGATGCCTTCGCCGTTGCAATGGGCGCATTTTTTAGTGATGATCTTGCCCTCCCCCTGGCAATCGGGGCAAACGGATTGCGTCTGCATGCGTCCGAGAATGGTGTTGGTAACTCGCGTCACTGCTCCGGTGCCTCTGCAGGTGGAACAGGTGGAATACGAACTGCCGCTTTCGGCTCCGGTACCGCTGCAATGGGTGCAATTGACCGATTTGCGGACCTTTATTTTTTTTTCAGCACCTTTGGCTATTTCCTGAAGATTGAGTTTTACTTTGACCCGTAGGTTGGAACCTCGATTGACCCGTTGACCGCCTCTGGAGCCACCGCCGAATCCTCCACCGCCGAAATGGCCGCCGAAAATGTCGCCGAACTGAGAGAAAATGTCTTCCATGGAGAAGTCGCCACCGAATCCGCCGAATCCGCCACCGCCATTGTTGGCAGCACTGCCCACGCCGGCATGGCCGAACTGGTCGTACCGTTGGCGTTTTTCATTGTGACTCAGCACTTCGTAGGCTTCGGCAGCTTCTTTGAAGTGCTCTTCCGCTTCCTTGTTTCCTGGGTTTTTATCTGGATGGAATTGGATGGCTTTCTTACGATAGGCCTTTTTGATTTCCTCGTCGGTTGCATTCTTTGCCACACCCAGAATTTCGTAATAATCGCGTTTCGTAGACATGCTTGTACGTATTTATTCTCCGACCACTACTTTGGCGAAGCGGATTACCTTTTCATTCAAAATATACCCTTTTTGGACACAATCCACAACTTTGCCCTTCAATTCGGGCGTCGGCGCGGGGAAGGTGGTGATGGCTTCGTGGTGGTCGGTGTCGAAATCCTTGCCTTCCGTATCGATGGCGGTCACGCCATTTTGCTTGAGAAAAATTTGCAACTTTCCGTAAATGAGATCCATACCTTTCTTGACTGCTACCACATCCTGTGTTTCCTTCATGGCTGCAAGCCCGCGTTCCATATCGTCAACAACGGTCAGTACATTGACCAGCACACTTTCTCCGCCACTTTTTATCAAGTCTGCTTTTTCCCGCATACTGCGTTTCCGATAATTATCGAATTCAGCCAAACTCCGCAAATAAGTGTCATTGAGTTGATTGTATTTAGCTTGAAGCTCATCCAATGACTTCTTTACAACATCTATCTCACTTTCGGAGGGTTGCTCCTCGGTTGCGGGTATTTCGGCTTCCACCCCTTCAACAGGCTGTTTAACAGCGTTATCACCTTCCACTTTAACCCGGTGGCTGGTTTGGGTATCTGATTTCGTATGCTTCATTTTCTAGTTCTTTTTATTCGCGATTAAGAGACAGCAAAAATCCTGCCTAAAAAGGCCCTTCGGACGATTTGGCAGGATTTAAGCATGAAAAAAGACTGCTTGTCAGCCTAGTGACAAAGCGGTGCGTCACTATATGGACATTTAAAAAGTAGCCTTTAGCGTCAATCCCACCGGAATAGTGACTTGGTTGTTCATGGTCAACGGTTCAGCATAGGGAGCAATTTTCAAATCAATTGCGGAAGTACGTTTGAAATGGTCTTGGTAATACATGTTGTTCACTTTGGAAACATGAACAGCGTCTACGATGGACCAAATATTGACCACGCCCGCTCCTACAAAGCCAAGCACCATCAATCCCGCACCCCTTCCACTAGGCACATAATTATAATTTTCATTATTAAAATTTCTCAAAGCGTCACCGTACATTTCAATCATGCCGTAATACGATAAAGCCAAGCAACCGACATATCCTCCAAGAAATGCTAAACCCCGTGGACTTTCATCACACAACATTTGACCCAGGCCAGGTATGAAATACGATGCGAAGCCAGCAAGGACGGGGCTGTACGGATCACCAACCTGTTTTACGTAATTGTGCGTGTCATACAGTTCCAACTTTTCGCTGTAGGTCTGTCCATGTGCGGTTGTCAGAATGGTGATGAACAAAGTGATGAATAGCGTGATTTTTTTCATGTTTGTGGATTGAATAATTGAATTAACGACGAATGAAATTATTGTTGGCAACTGCAGACTAAATTCCGGTCTCCCCAAGCATTGTCCACCCGCGCCACCGAGAGTTGGAACTTGTTCTCCCGAATCCAGGGTAGTGGGAAACCCGCCTTGCTTCTGGGGTAGGAATGGTTCCATTCGTCAGCGGTCAGTTCGTATTCCGCATGCGGTGCTTGGATCAGCACATTGTCTTCTTGGCTGAACTCTCCAATCTCTATTTCTTTGATTTCCTTATAAATACACTCCATTGTTTCAATGAAACGTTTAAGTTCGGCAAGGCTCTCGCTTTCGGTCGGTTCCACCATCAAGGTGCCATGAACGGGGAAGGAAAGCGTCGGTGCATGGAAGCCGAAATCCATCAGCCGTTTGGCAATGTCGGTTTCACTGATGCCGGCATTTTTAAATCCCCGGCAATCCAGAATGACCTCGTGACCCACGCATCCGTCTTCTCCTCGGAACAAGACTGGGAACTGCTCTTTCAAGGATTCAGCCAAATAATTGGCGCTCAAGATGGCAATTTCTGAAACCTCCTTGACACCATCGGCTCCCAACATGCAAATGTAACCGTAGCTGATGGGTAGCATCATCGCACTGCCGAACGGAGCCGAAGCCACTGTGTTCAGCGACTTGCCCAATTGCGGATGTCCGGGCAGGAACTTCACCAAGTGCTCGGCGCAACAGATGGGCCCTACGCCAGGGCCGCCACCGCCGTGCGGCATGGCAAACGTCTTGTGCAAATTGAGATGACACACGTCAGCCCCGATGAAACCTGGGGATGTAATGCCCACTTGAGCGTTCATGTTGGCTCCGTCCATATACACTTGCCCACCATTTTGATGAATGATGTCGCACATCCGTCGAATCTGTTTTTCAAAAATACCATGGGTGGAAGGGTAGGTGATCATGCAACCGGCCAGTACGGCAGCGTTTTCCAAAGCCTTCGTTTCCCAATCAACTATGTCCACATTGCCTTTGTCGTCACAAGCCACCGTCAAGATGTCAAAACCTGCCTGAATGGCGCTGGCCGGATTGGTACCGTGTGCGGACGAAGGGATAAGCACCAGCTTGCGCTGCGATTCTCCTTTTTCATTGAAATATTCGCGAATCACCCTCAACCCAGCATATTCGCCTGCCGCTCCGGAATTAGGCTGAACGCTGCACCCGGCGAAACCCGTGATGACGGTCAGCTGCTTTTCCAGATTCGAGATCAGCTCCAAATAGCCTTCCACCTGATCGACAGGGGCATACGGATGTATGTTCATGAAGCCAGGTTGACTTAAAGGCAACATTTCGGAAGCCGCATTCAGTTTCATGGTGCATGAACCCAGTGAAATCATGGAGTGAGTCAAGGATATGTCCCTGCGTTCCAGCTTCTTGATGTAACGCATCATGTCTGTTTCGCTCCGGTAAGACTTAAATACTTCTTCCTGCAGGTAGACATCTTTACGCAGCAAGCTGTCGTCCAGGGAAAGAATGGTGCTGAAATCTTCGCCCATGGTAAAACTGGCCTGATTACCAGCAGCGGATGCGAAAATGTCCAACAAGACATCCACATCGTCCGCATCGGTGGTTTCATCGATGCTTAGGCCAATTTCCCCGGTTTTGAAATACCGTAGGTTGACATCGTATTCGAGTGCCAACTCCTTGATTGTCGAAGCCTTCACTGAAGCAGGCAACTTGATTTTCAAGGTGTCGAAGAAGCTGTCGTTCAGTTGTGAATAACCATATACTGCCAGGGCATCATTCAAATAAGATGCGATTCCGTGAATCCGTTTGGCGATGGTCTTCAAGCCATCGTAACCATGGTAAACGGCATAAAAACCGGCCATGCTTGCCATCAAAGCCGTGGCGGTGCAGATGTTGGAGGTGGCCTTTTCCCGCTTGATGTGTTGTTCTCGGGTTTGCAGGGCCAATCGCAGCGCCGTTTTCCCATTTTTATCTTTGGAAATCCCGATGATTCGGCCCGGAATGGAACGTTTGAATTCGTCTTTCGTGGCAAAGAAGCCTGCAGACGGACCACCGAAGCCCATCGGTATGCCGAAACGCTGGGAGGAGCCGTAAACCACATCGGCGTCCCATCGACCGGGAGCCTGCAGCAGGCACAGTCCGAGCAAGTCGGCACCCACGGCCACCTTCAATCCGGCTTTATGCATCGTGTCGATGAAGTATGCCAGGTTGTTTACCCGACCGTCAGCGTCGGGATATTGGACGATGGCTGCGAAGTGGCTCTTTGTTGGATTGAATGAGGTGTATTCGCCAATCTCGATTTTGATGCCCTGCGGTATGCAGCGCGTATTCAATACCGCTTTTGTCTGAGCAAAAACCGCTTGATCCACAAACAGGATATTGGCGCCGGAAGCCTCCTGCTCACGGCTTCGAAGATTGAAAAACATGTTGGCCGCTTCAGCCGCAGACGTGCTGTCGTCGAGCATGGAAGCGTTCGTGAGCGGCAGTCCGGTGAGTTGTGTGATCACCGTCTGAAAGTTCAGCAGCGCTTCCAATCGGCCTTGGGAGATCTCGGCTTGATAAGGCGTGTAGGAGGTGTACCAGGAAGGATTTTCAAATACATTCCGCTGAATCACGGCAGGGGTGAAGGTGTCGTACCAACCCGATCCGATGTACGATGTGAAGCACTTGTTCTTGGAGGCCAGCTCGTTGATGTGCTCCGCGAACTGTCCCTCGGTCATGGCTGGTGCCAAATCCAGATTCTCCGTCAAGTGGATGTCCTCGGGTATGGTCTTCTGAATCAAATCCTTCAAACTGGAGAATCCAATTTTCTCAAGCATTTCTTTTTGATCGTCCGGCTGAATGCCAATGTGCCGGGATGAAAATTCATTCATGGTATGATCCGATTTATTTCGTAAGGTCTACAATGTCGTATTCAATCTTGGTCAACCGCTCACAGCTGTTTTTTCCAATCAAGATGGTGTCTTCAACGCCCACGGCACCCACGCCTTCAATGACGAACTTGGGTTCTATGGCGATGGTCATGTTCGCTTTCAGCAGTTCTCTGGAGCGCGTGGCGAGCACCGGAAGCTCATTGATGACGATGCCCACGCCGTGACCCACGAACTTCGCCTGCTGGGTGGTGCCCATGTAGCAATCGGCCAATCCGGCTTCCGTGGCCATCTTCAAGGACAGTTCCCACAGATCTTCGCATACGACGCCTTCTTTCATGACATCCATCAGGGCCAGTTGAATGTCAATGGATACCTGATGCGCTTCATATGCCTTTTCCGTGAGTTTTCCAATGGAGAACGTGCGGGTCAGGTCGTCCAAATAACCAGTGAAGTTTCCAGCCATGTCAATCATGATGCTTTTACCGGGCAACAACTCCAGTCCAGCCGCCCCAATAGGGTTCGAAGCCGTTCCGGCACCGCCTAGTGCAAAATCGTACGGCGAGGCCACGGAAGCGTTGTCCCCCGTCAGAATGCTGCCCATGAAGGCTTCCATGTCGCCAAACGTGCGAAACAAGCCCAAATTTCCCTCCAGCCGCATCAGCCGTTCAATTTCGATGGAAAAGGCATTGTCCGTCATGCCTGGAACGTACACTTCGGGAATACGTCTGTAAGCCCTCACATGAGCCTCGGCTGAACTCCGTATCAGAGACACCTCGTAGTCCGTCTTGACGCTACGGACCTTGCGCAAATCGTTGGTGCCGTTCACCAGTTCGACCCCCTCAAAGCAGGCCTGCAGGCGCATCCAGTCACCGTGACTCATCTCGTCGCCTTCCAACATCAGTTTCTCAGGCAGGGCAAGGCCCGATTCCCTCAACATGTCGGGCAACTGTTCGGGTTTGCGAATGTATCGGATGTCATCGCCCACCAAACCGACGGGGCGTTTCACAAATCGAATGGGGTTGCCTTCCACCGGTAGGTAGTAATAACCGCTGAAAATGCTGCCGTTGGCGTATAGTATATTGACCGTCGTTGAAAGAAGGCAGGCGTCCACACCGCTGATAACCAATTGTTCCCGGATTTTTGCCAATCTTTTCGAAAGTTCCTGTGTCATGAATTTCCCTTTTTTTTACTGGCAAAGAACGTCATTTTCGGCCGATTTTTCAACTATTCATGATTGGAAAATAATAAAAAAGGCGCCCCCTTTCGAGAGCGCCTTCAGCCATTGAAAACCTAATACTGTCAACCTTATTCAATCGAAATGGCTCTGGCAGGCTTTTCCTTGGCCTGATCCAGCTTGGGCACCGTCACATTCAGGATGCCATTGTTGTAACTGGCCTTGATGTTGTCCACATCCGCGTATTCAGGCAAGGAAAAAGTCCTTTTGAAGCTTGTATAGCTGAACTCTTTCCGATGGTACTTCTCGTCCTTTGATTCGCTGCTGGTTTCCTTTTCGGAAGAAATTTCCAACATGCGTTTTTCCACATGGATGTTGAAGTCGTCCTTTCCCAGACCTGGTGCCGCTACTTCGATGCGGAAGCCGTTACCGTCTTCTGCGATGTTCACTGCAGGGCTGGTTGCCCAATCACTGTCGTTCAAGAAATTTTCCCGAAAAAAAGAATCTGAGAAAACCGGGAAAAAGGGGTTTTGTCTTTTAATTGTTCCTAACATGATTTTTACCTCCTATTGGTTAAACGTTCGTTTTTTTGTTTTGGAAGCGGATTCGTTCCCGCTTTCGAACGTAATAGGTCAAAATGCATGCCTATTCCTGAAATAAAACGTTCAGAAATACACAATGTGATGATAGTCAATGAAGTATGAAAAATTGATAATAGCGCCAATATGGCATATATTGACAAAATAATCATGTCAACATGTCATGCTATGTATTTGCAACCGTTATAGAAACGGATTGGAAGCCTTTTCCCTTCCGATGGTTGTGGCTGAACCGTGTCCGGAGTAAACCACCGTTTCATCGGGCAGTACCAGTAATTTATCCTGAATTCCTTTGATGAGCTGCGCATAATCACCACCCTGCAGGTCGGTACGGCCGATGCTGCCTTCAAAAAGGACATCTCCCGCAAAAAGGAAATGCTCCTGGGCATTGTAAAGAACGATGCTGCCCGGGGAATGTCCGGGAACGTGCAGGATTTCAAACGTTTCCGCGCCCAGTTGAAGGTGGTCGCCTTCCTTCAGCTCATTGCTGATACCTGGAGCGGGTTTGTGCAACTCCAGGCCGAACATGCGGCATTGACCAGCCATGCCCTTGAGCCAAAAGGCATCGCCCGCATTGGCAGAAGTCTTGACGTTCCAAGTTTCTTCCACGAAACTATTGCCGAACGCGTGGTCCAGATGCAGATGCGTATTGACCAGATAACGTACGTTCAAACCGTTCGATACGATGAAATCACGAAGCTGATTTTCCTCGTCGGACCCGTAACAGCCAGGATCGACAATCATTGCGTCTTTGGTATCCGTAAAGACCACGTATGTATTTTCCTGAAAAGGACTGAATGTGAACTGCTTGATTTTCATATAGTTGATTTCAGACCAAGGGGGAGTAAACCACCTTCTTGGTTTTAAAGAATTCGCCTTTGAAATAATCGGAAAGCTTGATTTCCACCGATTTGTTTCTGAAAGCGGCCATTTCATTTCCCAATTCACCGCCTTTCAGGCAGATGAGCCCATTGGGCAGGGCGTTTTTTTGTTCTTTCGAAATGTTTTTCCGGCAACGGATGGCCAAATCCGAAAAAGGCATCACTGCACGGCTCACTACAAAATCGAAGGTTGATTTTTCTTCTTCCACCCGACAATGGCGGATGCTGACGTTTTCAAGTCCCAAAGCTGAAACCACCTCACGGGCCACGTTCAGTTTCTTGTTGATGCTGTCCACCAAATGGAATTGAACTTCCGGAAAATAAATGGCCAACGGAATGCCGGGAAATCCACCACCGGTACCCACATCCATGATTCGGGAACCTGGCTTGAAATGCAGGAATTTTACAATGCCCAGAGAATGAAGTACATGGCGTTCATACAAGTTCTCGATATCCTTTCTAGAAATGACGTTTATTTTTTCATTCCAATCGGTGTAGAGAGCGTATAATGCCTCCAATTGCTGTATCTGACGAGCATTCAGCTCCGGAAAATAGCGAATGATTTCTTCCATGGGACGTTTTATCGGAGGAGTTTTTCCAAGGGGCTTCCGGGAGAAACAAAACCTTCCAGATCGTGGAACGTGAGCTTTACTTCAATGGTGCCAAGCGCATAAGCGCCTATTTCATACGCATTGAAGGTATAAACGAGCCCTTCCTCGGTAAGGTAGAAATTTTTGTATTGACCAATCTGTGAAACATCGAAATAACCGATTTGCTCCAGTTCCTCCGGTGTTCCCACCTTGTTTTGAGCTTCCAGTTTCTTGAGGATGATATCGTTGATGAGTGGCAGGGAGGCTTCCGTGAACAAATCTTCCTCGCCAATTTTATCGCCGGTATGGAGGTCCAGGATGGAGTTCCTGAACGTTGTCCCCCCATGAGCGCCCCCTGAATATTGGTTGGACTCGATGGTGTACGAAAGCAGTCCGTCCGTATTGCAACGAATCAGCAGGTCGGTATTGTCTTTCCAGGCAATCTTGGGTTGATTTCCGTTGTCTTGAGCATCCTCATCCAAGATGATTTCATCGGAGGACTCATACAACTTGATTTTGGCATTAATGTACGACTTCATGGCAATTTCAGGCTGAGTGGCCGTATCGGCGACATCAGGCAGAAAGTCGGCCAGCATGACCTTGCGGATTTTTTTAAGCACGCTGTCGTCCGAATAAGCGGTGGGGTACTGGAATTTCAATTCAATGCTCAGAACAGGATTCTTGACATTATCGTTGAGATGATGCTCCTCTTTCATCGTTACAGTCCTGAACGATACGGTATTGTCCTTTTCCTTGACCTTCTTGATGCAGGAAACGAACAATAGGGGAAAAAGCAGAATGGCAGCTGTTGGGAATGGGATACGTTTCATACTTGCAAAGATACACAATTTTATAAAAACTGCTTGATTCCGGTGCCCTTGAAATGCCATCGTGACAGAAGGCTCACGGATTCGATGAAACGAGATGCGACTCCGAGTAGGTTTCAGCCATAAAGTAAACGCTGTTGAAAAAATGTATTAAAAAAATGGAAAACAGTATTCGCTTCAAGGCATAAAGTGTATTTTTGCAGAAGAATCGAAATTCACCTGTATAGATGGAATGTATCAATTGGGGTATGGTGGAATACGCCGAAGCCTGGAACCGGCAGACGGAACTGTTCAACGCCCGCGTCGAGGCCAAGAAGACTCAAAACGATCTTCCTGATGTGGTGGTCCTTTGTGAACATCCGCATGTCTATACGCTTGGAAAAAGCGGGGTGATGGAAAATTTACTGGCCAGCAATCAGATGCTCATAGACAAAGGGGTCTCGTTCTTCAAGACGGATCGTGGGGGTGACATCACGTATCACGGGCCAGGACAAATCGTCGGTTATCCCATTTTCGACCTGGAACACTTCAAAATTGGTCTCCGGCAGTATCTTTACAACATCGAGGAGGCAGTTATCCTTTTCCTGAAGGAGTTCAACGTCAAAGGAGAACGCCTGGAAGGGGCGACGGGTGTCTGGATAGATGTCGACCTGCCTGCTAAAACACGGAAGATTTGTGCCATGGGTGTTAAAAGCAGCCGGTATGTGACCATGCACGGGCTTGCCCTGAACATCAACACAGACTTGAGTTTCTACCAATTGATCAACCCTTGCGGTTTTACCAATAAAGGAGTGACTTCCCTGGCGGTCGAAACCGGTATGGAGCAGAATATGGATTTCTGCCAAAAAAAACTATATGAAAAAATGACCTTGGTTTTTAATGCATAACCTCCAACAAGAATGATCGAAAACGAATATACCCCCGAAGAATCGCTAGCCATTGCCCGTCTTATCTGGTTGCTCATCAATAGGAATGGTGCCGTGAACCGAAAGGAAGCCGATTATTTTGCCAAAACGCTTCAGCTGCTTAAAATCACTCGGGCCGAATTTGACCAAAGTCTTTCCCTTTCATCGGACGAAGCCTATGCGCTGGTTCGTCACATGCCTACCCTGAAACGCCATGAATGCGGCAAGCTGCTTCGGTTGGCGGTGACTTCAGACGGAGTGGTCGAACTGGCTGAACTGTCCATGCTGAACGATATTCTGGAGGAAGCGGCTATTTTCAGGCCCGACCGCAAATCGCAAAAAAAATCAGAGGGAGGTTTTTAATCACTTAATTCTTTATTTATGTATCAGAAAGCAACTTTGGCACTCCTCGTGCTATTATTCAGCAGCTGCTCCTCCGTACTGCTCACCGGCAGAAAGCAGTTGAACCTGGTTTCCGACGAACAAGTCTTGTCGCTGAGCGACTCCGCCTACCATTCGTTTATGGCCACCTCCGTGGTTTCAGGCAAAACGGTCGACAATGCCCGTGTTTTGCGAGTCGGTAAAAAAATCACCGCAGCCGTCGAGGCCTATATGGCTCAAAATGGATTGTCCGACCAACTCAAAGGCTATTCCTGGGAATTCAACCTGGTCAAAGACACGTCCGTCAACGCCTTTTGCATGCCCGGAGGCAAGATTGTCGTGTTCGAAGGCATACTGCCTGTAACTCAGACGGATGCCGGCTTGGCAGTCGTACTCGGCCATGAGATTGCCCATGCCATCGCCAAACATGCCAACGAGCGGATGAGCCAGCAGCTTGCGGCCAACAGTGTGGGTTCAGCCGTGGCCACTATTTTCCAATATAAGAGCCAAACGGCTCAAACCGTTGCCAATACGGGCTATGCTCTTATCGCTCAATATGGTTTCACATTGCCCTATTCTCGTAAGCAAGAATACGAAGCCGATCGCTTGGGCCTGATTTTCATGGCGATGGCGGGTTACGATCCGCAGGAATCCGTCAGTTTTTGGAACAGAATGGCTGCAACAGGTTCCTCGGCCGTGCCTGAACTAATGAGCACGCACCCCTCCAATGCCAACCGCATCGCCAATTTGCAGAAGCTCATTCCGGAAGCGCAGAAGTTCTACAAGCAATAACACTCCGTTCAACCCATAAAAAAAACGAGGCTGTCCAATCGGACAACCTCGTTTTTTATGTCGGGATTATTACTTGACCGCCAAAACCGCCGCCCTAGTAGCCTCCAGCATCGGATTGACCGAGACTGGTTCGCCTACGGCATGCATCATCCAGAAATCCGGACAAACGCGCCCAATTGGGTAGATGCGTTGGATTTCCTTGCCTGGCAGCGTGTTTCCAAAATGCTTTTCCAATTGGAATTCCACAATGTGGCCGTACGGATAGTTGCTCAAATACAACGGATACTCAATCATGTGCGAGTAAATGGCCAAAATGGGAGAGTCCTTTTCGCCCAAATTGGGTGCATAATATTGATTCCAAACATCCTTGGCATTCTTAATGATGTTCGCTTTCAGCGTTTCCGCCGTAGCATCCGGATTTTCGTACAACCACTTCCAGGTTCTAATTTCCACCAACGAAACACCCATGATTTCATAACAACCCCAGAAAATATCCAAAGTCTGCATGGCTTGTTTGTTGGGGTCCGTGTTCTTGTAACCCAATACTTCCAAATCCCGTTTCTGGAACACAAACGCCAACGCTTCGGTAAATGCCGTGCTGGGAATGCCGTTCATGATGTAATTGTCCACCCGGTTCATCGTGATGGTTTGCTCCACATTGTGGCCGAACTCATGCAGTGCGATGTTGTAGCCCTTGTATTCCATACCTCCCGGCTGAAGTCGTGTCCTTAAGTGCGCCTTGTCGCCGCGCATCTGCGACCCCCAGGCGTGTCCGGAGCCGCGCGAATTGTCCACCGTCACCATCGAGCTGATTTCGCTGGCATCTTTCGGAGCGAATCCAAGCTTGGTCAAGATTTCAGGCATGCCTTTCTCGAAAGCCAACGTCGTAGGGTATAACTTGCGGGTCTTGTCGGTCATCTCCTGCTCCGGAATACTGCTCCTGCTCTTGAATCCGTCGTACCAGATGTCAAACGGTTGCAACTCACGGCCCAACCGTTGTTTGATGAGTTTGGCCACTTCAGCCACTTCCGGTGAACTCACCAAGTTGGTGAAAATAGTCTCGATGTCCGCCACAGAAACTTCCATGTCTCGGTCGAAAGCGCGGGCCAAAGCCGTCGGATAGCTCTTGCAATACGGGTCCAATGCCTTCATTGCTTGATAATTGGCAAGGAGGTTTTTGTAACGAGTATCGGGTTCAGCCACTGCCGTTGCGCCGTCCACTTTGTTGGAGACAGGCTCCCAAGTGGCTTTAGAGTTGTTGATGACCGTCTCGGGAATGCTTTGGTCTATAATTCGCTTCATCACCTGGTAGATGAGCTGTTGCTTTTCCAGCCCGTCCTTTTTGTCGGCATAATCCGCTTTCAATTCATCGCGCAAACCCCAATGGGCAATCAAGGCGATGCTATCCTTGAACAGCTGCCGGTTGTCCTCCGTCCGTAACGTGTTCATCCATATGTTATAGTTGGAAATGTAATTTTCCGATTCCGACAACTTGCTCGAAATCTGCTGATTCAATTCAGCCGGAATTCTGGAGGTGAACAAATCGCCCATTCGTGCATACGCCCATTCCTGACGGTCCCAGTTCTTACCCAGCGCTTTTTTCTCCTGCAGGTTGTAGAACGGAAAGTTCAGCAACACGGAAAAGGCGATTTTCGACTGAAACATATCGTCGGCAAAATGCGCGTAGGGATCCAACGCGCCGAAATCTTCATCGACGGGTGTGTAGTCTTCGCCAACTTCCTGAACAGGTTTCTTCAGATTCAGGCTGATCAGGTTGTAATGACCGTTCATGATTTCGAGGTTCCGTTGAATCGTCGCAAAGAGTTTGGCCTTGGATTCAGGCGTTGCCTGGAAGTGATTGATGCAATACGTTTGGAATTCAACGGCCGTGCCGTCTTCCTTTTTCCAGAATCCTGCAGCGTTCCGCACACCTTTTTTTAAAAGTGCCGTATCTGCATTTGGTGTCTTGGCAAGGATGGAATCCATCGTTGCCTGAATGGTTTTTTCCTGAATGGAACTCATGTTTTCATTGTTTTTTTTCGTTCCGCAAGCCGTCAGCAGTGTAACTGCAGTCACGAACATCAGCATTTTCTTCATGTTTTTACTTCATTTGATGGGAAGCCTTTGTTTTGTTTTAAGCTGTGAAAATACTGCTTTTTCCCGAATGCATAGGCTTTTACACATATTTTCCTTTTTAGTACATCATTTTTTTTCACCTCCTAACCCTCGCAGTTCAAGTCCTTTGCGTTTTGTGTTCAAAAAAAGAATGATTTTTCTTGTGTTATAATTTGGTTTGTAATGTAAAAGGTTCTACTTTTGCACCCGCTTTCC
>Ga0302216_1000033_pt1 | contig 83256 bp, 84 predicted proteins | sample II_Fen_N3_2_FD_194575 | JGI IMG/M metagenome (GOLD analysis project Ga0302216, IMG submission 194575) | Peat permafrost microbial communities from Stordalen Mire near Abisko, Sweden - II_Fen_N3_2 | ecosystem: Environmental > Terrestrial > Soil > Wetlands > Permafrost | place: Sweden: Abisko...
CTATCCACTGGGTAGGCTAGACAGCGGTGCAAGCCGGCTATCCAGCACCCAGAAACGTAAAGGATGTCCCCGGTCTCGTTTGTAAAGGATGTCTCCGTCCGTACACCCCGATAGCGGTGTGTCAGTCATGCATGCATTGGCTGACACCCTGCTATCGGGAGCAAGCCCCCTCCCACATTTGATTGTGTACACACATTAGGTTTGTGGTGTGGCCACTGACAGGCTATAAATCAGCCCATCGTCCACCGAGAAGCGACAATGAACCCCTTCGAAGACATGCGCCTGTTTTGCCAGGTCATGGAATCCGGCAGCTTCACCGCCGCCGCCGAACAACTGGGGCTGTCCAAGCAATTTGTCAGCCGTCGTCTGATCCAGCTCGAAGACCGCCTCGGCGTGCGCTTGCTCAACCGCTCCACCCGCCGCCTGGATGTCACGCCCCTGGGGCAGAGTTACTACGAATCGGCCTTGCGCCTGCTCGGTGAAGTCGAGCAAGTGGAGCAGGGCATCGCCGGCCAGAACAGCGAACCACGCGGCACGATTCGCCTGAGTGCGCCGTTGTCGTTTGCCATGGCCCACCTGGGCTGCCTGCTGCCGGCGTTTTTGCAGCGCTATCCGCAGGTGTCGGTGGAGGTCGACCTGAGCGACCGCCCCGTGGACTTGATCGGCGAAGGCTACGACCTGGTGTTGCGCATTGGCATTCTCGAAGACTCCACCCTGATCGCCCGGCGTATCGCCAGCGTGCAGCGTGTGTATTGCGCCAGCCCCGAGTACCTCGCGTTGCACGGTACGCCGCAGAAACCTGACGACCTGACCGACCACGATTGCCTGCCCTACGGCCACGGCCGCCAAGTGCAATGGCGGTTCCAGAGCAAGGGCAAGCTGCAGTCGCTGAACGTCAGCGGGCGCATGCGCGTGAACAACGGCGAGCTGCTGCGCGACACCGCTATCGCCGGCCTGGGCATCACCTACCTGCCAACCTTTATCATCGCCGATGCCTTGAAGGACGGGCGCCTGGTGACGCTGCTGGAAGACTTCGCCCCCGACGCCCTGACCCTGTCGGCGGTGTACCCGCAGCACCGGCAGAGTTCGCGGCCGGTGCAGGCGCTGGTGGACTTCCTGCGCGAGCGCCTGGCTAGCGGCTGCTGACCCCAAGGCGCTGGACGGCTGTCACCCGCTGTTTATCCGGCCGTCACTGGCGGCGGCGAATACGTTCCGCTACCCGCCGAGGATCGTTGAAGGCCGGGCGGTTGCGGTGCCGGCGGTGCGTAATACCTTTCACTGCCGCATCCAGTAGGGGCCGGGGCCTTGATCCTGGACTTCTGATTAGCCTCCCGCAGCGGTTGCAGCTCAGCGGCCGGAGATCGTGAAAGGCTTCGCTTACCTCCGCCTGGAGAAGGGGGAGGTGCGGCGTTCACGTTATGTCCATTGCATTGGGTGGCGTGTCGGTCTGTCTTGGCGAGCCCGCAGGATCAGGTACGAAAGCGCCCCACCAGCCCGCTCAGTTCGGCGGCCAACTTCGACAGTGCATGGCTTGCCGCGTTGGTCTGCAAGGCGCCTGCCGCCGATTGCGCCGACAGGTCGCGGATCGCCACGAGGTTGCTGTCCACCTCACGGGCGACCTGGGCTTGCTCTTCGGCTGCACTGGCAATCACCAAGTTGCGCTCATTGATTTGGCCGATGGCGGCGAAGATATCCTCCAGCACTACTCCCGACGCCTGCGTGATCTCCAGCGTGCCTTGCGCCCGCGCTGTGCTGCTGCGCATCGAATCCACCGCCTGTTCGGCAGTGCTCTGCACGCTCGCAATCATCTGCTCGATCTCGCGGGTCGACTCCTGAGTGCGGTAGGCGAGGGTGCGTACCTCGTCGGCCACGACTGCAAACCCCCGACCGGCTTCACCCGCCCGGGCGGCTTCGATCGCTGCGTTGAGGGCCAGCAGGTTGGTCTGCTCCGAGACGGCTCGGATCACGTCCAGCACCTTGCCGATGTTGCGCACTTCATCGGCGAGGTGCTGGATACGTTCGGCGCTGCCCTGAATCTCGGCGGTCATCGATTGCGTACCGCTGATGTTCTCGCGTACCTGCTGACGGCTTTTTTCTGACAGCGTATTGGAGGCGGTGGCCGCTTGCGAAGTAGACACCGCGTTGCGCGCCACTTCTTCGACCGCACTGGTCATCTGGTTAACCGCGGTCGCGGCCTGTTCCAGCTGCATGTCCTGCTGCTGGAGGCCGCGGTTGCTTTCTTCGGTGACGGCGTTGAGTTCTTCAGCGGCTGAGGCCAACTGCGTGGCTGAGTCAGCGATCTGGATCAGTGTTTCACGCTGGCTGGCCTGCATGCGTTGGAGCTCAAGGAACAACTCGCCAATTTCGTTGCGGCCAGGCGAGACGACCTCGCGGGTCAAATCGCCCCCAGCGATGCGCTTGAAGTGCTCGCCGGCCGCGCGCAATGGGCGCAGGACGGTGCCCGAGATGAATATCCAGCAGACGGCAGCAAGTGCCAGGGTCAGCAGGATCAAGGCAATGGCCAGGGTTTGCGAAGTCTGTAGCCGCGCAGCCGCCTCCATGTTGATCTCCTGAGCACGCGCATCCAATGCGCCGACCAGCTTCATGCGAATCTCCTGAAGCTTGGTCATGCTGTTGCCAGCCTCGATGTTGACTTGAAAATACTGTTTGGCGGAGCGCGCGCGAGCGGCGGCGCGCTGACCGACGATGGCCACGCCGTATTCGGCGAACGCCTGCTTGAGATCTTCGGCGAGGGCCTTCAACTGCGGGTCACGCAAGTCTGTGGTAGAGGCATTGACCTTGGCGATGGCTTCACTCCAGATCGCCTCGCTGCGAACCAGCCGGGCTTCAGCGTCATCGAAACGCTCGCCGACGATCTCGATGAACGCCGAGGACACGTTGGCGCTGGTACGGATTGCCAGCAGCAACGCGTTGTTGATGCCGTCGATTTGTCGCGAGGTACGCCCCAACTCGTCAATCTGGTCGTGACTGAGTACCGCCGAGCGCCAGCTGTTCAGGGTCGAAAACAACAGCGCAATGGCGAACAGCAGTAGCACCCCGATCATGCCGGTGCGAATTTTCAAATGGGCAAACATGGGAGTACTCCGCGGACTACTTGATTGATATTGATCGAACTATCCGCATTCATCCCCGGAACTTGAATGGCAGAAGTGGAAACCCGTTCGATTATCGAACCAAGCGTTCAAGGGGGCGGGTGCGCGGGCTGAGTGGGGTTTGCGACGCAGCCATTTCACCCGCTTCGCTGGCAAGCCGTATGGCATGCCCGCAAGGCTTCAATCCAGCAGGCGGCTGACCTCCCGCAGACGCACGTCGTTCAGGTTCCCCGTAGACGCCAGCAGGTTCAACTGCGCGAGCAGAATTCCATAGCGCTGCTGGGCCAAACGTTGCTGGGTATCGGTGACTTTCTGCTGTGCGTCCAGCACATCCGTGTTGATGCGCGAACCGGCCTCAAAGCCGTGGGTTACCGACGTGAGGTTGACCTGGCTGGATTTGAGCGCTTGCTTGAGCGCCTGGTATTGGCTCATGCCGCTGGTCACTTGCAGGTAGGCCTGGCGGGCCATCAGCCCGGCGTTGCGGCGCGCGTCTTCGAGCTCATCCAGGGCCTTGCTCTGCAACGCGTGAGCTTCACGCACGCGGCTGCTGGTACGGCCACCGCCATACAGTGGCACGCTCAGTTTGACCCCGACCACCGTCTGGTTGTAACGATTCTCCGGCAGGGTGACGTCGTACACTTCGCCGCCCACCGAGGCAAAACGGCCATGGGCGGCGATCAGGTCAAGGGTCGGCAAGTGGCCGGCTTGTTCCTTGTTGATGTCCTTTTCGGCCAGGCTCAGGGCAATCTGCGCCTGTTGCACGGCGAGGTTGCCTTGTTGCGCGGTGGTCGCCCAGGCGTCAATGGCAGCGGGCACCGGGGCACTGAATTGCGGCTCTTTGCCCGACCACGGGAGCGCCTGGGCGGCAGTCAATTGGGTGAGGGCTTCGGTGGCGATATCCAGAGCGCCGCGTGCGGCGATTTGCTCGGCGAAGGCCTGGTCGTACTTGGCCTGCACCTGTTCGAGCGCGTTGTGGGTGCTGGCGCCATCGGCCAACAAACGCCGGGTGCGGTCCTGGCTCTCCTGCAGGGTTTGCAACTGTTGCGTGCGGGTGTTGAGCAGTTCCTGGTTGAGCAGCACATCGAAGTAGGCGCGGGCGACACGCAGCATCAGGTCCTGGCGCGCCTGTTCGGTCTGTATTTCGCTGACGCTGATCAACAGTTTGCTTTGGTCGTGGGCGATCACATTCTGCCAGCGCAACAACGGTTGGGTGAGGACCACGGCATAGGCGTTGGTGTTATTGCGGTTGCGATGGTAGTCGGACGAATCCTCGGCATCGACCCAGGCCGCGCCGCCGGTGAGTGACAGGTCCGGCAACAGGTTGGCGCGGCTTTGCGGTTCTTTTTCCGCCGTGGCCAATTGTTGCGCCTGTGCGGCGGCGAACTTCATGTCGTGGGTCAGCGCCTTCTGGTACAGCTGGTACAAGTCTTCCGCCGAGGCGTTGGCCGGGCAGCAGGTGAGGGTGAGGCTGCACAGGAAAGTGAGCAGTGTGATGGGGTCGAGATGCAGCCCTGGAATACGCAAGGGGATGTGCTCCACTGGAAAATTTATCGGCTGAGGGTGCTTCTGCGCATCATCAGCACCATGGGAATGCCGATGGCCATGACCGCCCCCAACGTGCCGAACAGCATGCTGAAGGCCAGCATTTGCGCTTGTTCACGCGCTTGCAGGTAAGGCATCAGGGCCAAGGCTTGTTGATGGCTTGCAAGGTTCAGGGACAGAAACAGCGGGTTGGATTCCACGCCGCCCCAGCCACTGGCAACCAGGCTGGACTCGGTCACATGCTCGGATAGCAGGCGATAGCGCTCCCACGAAAACCGCGTGAGCAGGGTCGCGGCAATGGCGATGCCCACACTGCCGCCCAGTTGGCGCATCAGGTTGAGCACGCCCGAGGCGCCCGAGATCAACGTCAGCGGCAGACGGCGCATGGCCAGGTTGGTCAGCGGTACGAAGATCATGCCCAGGCCCAGGCCGCGAATCACCAGGGGCCAATAGAGCGTGTCCGGGTTACTGTCGAGGGTGAATTGGGTGTGCAGGAACATCGCGTAGCAGTACATGACGATGCCCAAGGTCACGAACACGCGCTCGTCGATCTTGTTTTCCTGGGACAGCTTGCCGATCACCAAGGTGCTGATGGCACTGGCCACCGCCCCGGGGAAAATCACCAGCCCGCTCTGGTACGCGCTCTGCGCCAGCAACGTCTGCAAAAACAGCGGCACCATGAATAAGGTGCTGTACAGCCCGAAGCCCACGCAAAACGCGCAGATGCAGCCCATCAAAAATTCGCGGTTCTGAAACAGCGCCACATTGACGATCGGGTTGGTCGCGCGCCGTTCCCACCAGAAGAACCCCACCAGGCTGAAGCTGCTGAGCAACAGACAGGCGACCGTCCAGTTGGATTCCATCCAGTCCCAGTGCTCGCCGCGCTCCAGCAGGATCTGCAGGCTGCCGACGCCCAGGGCCAGCAGGCAGAAGCCGCTGTAGTCGACGCTGCTGGGTTTGCTTTCATTGGCTGAATCGCCGATGCACAGCCAGCACAGCAGCAGGGCCACGGCCCCGATAGGCACATTGATCAGGAATATCCAGTGCCAGGACAAGGTGTCGATCAGGTAGCCGCCGACGGTGGGGCCCAACGTCGGCCCCATCATCACGCCAACGCCGTACAACGCCATGCCGCTGCTGACCTTCTCCTTGGGGAATACGTCGTAAATGATTGCCTGGGAAATCCCCAGCAACCCGCCGCCCGCCAAGCCTTGCAGTACGCGGAATGCCACCAGGTGCCAGAGTTCGGCGGAAAAGGCGCAGCCCACGGATGCCAGCACGAACACCGCCGTGGAGACCAGGTAATAAGTGCGCCGCCCGAACCAGGCCGACAGCCAGCCGCTGACCGGCAGGATCACCACGTTGGCCACCACGTAACCGGTAGACACCCAGGAGATTTCATCGACCGACGCCCCGTAGGTGCCCATCAGGCTGGGAATCGCTACGTTGACGATGGTGACGTCGAGCAACTCCATCATCGACACCAGCGTCACGGTCAGCGCAATCAGGTACGGCGACCTCATAGCGTTTGGCTGCCATGCTGTTGCGTGGCGACTTCGACGAAGGCGCTCATGCCGGGGCTCAACAAGGCTTTGTAGTCATCCGTCACGTCTTTGAGGGCAATCCTGACCTGGACGCGCTGCACCACCTTGGTGAAATTGCCGGTGGCGTTCTCTTGGGGCAGCAGTGAAAACTTTGCGCCGGTAGCCGGTGCGAGGCTTTCGACCACCCCTTCGAAAGCGTGCCCGGGAAACGCATCCACGGTGACTTTGGCGTGCTGGCCGACCCGCACGCGCCCGACCTGGGTTTCCTTGAAGTTGGCGGTAATCCACAGCGGGTCGGTGGCAATCAGGCTCAACAGCTTCTGCCCGGCGACCACAAATTGGCCGGGCTCCACTTCTTTTTTCGAGACAATGCTGCGCACCGGTGCGGTTTGACGGGTGTCGTGCAACTTGATCCGGGCTTGTTCCAGTTCGGCTTGCGCCGCCACGATCCGGTAGTCCTGCACCTTCAGTTCGGCTTTGTTGGCCAAGGTGCTTTGCGCGGCAGCCTGGGCATTGCTGCGTGCCACTTCCTGGGCGTGGCTCAGGGCGTCGAAACGCGCCTTGGCCACCTCAAGATCCTGGGTGCTCAACACACCTTGGGCGCCCAGGCGGCGGGCGCGCCCGTAGTCGTTGCGCGCCTGCTCCAGATTGGCGCTGGATTGTGCCAGCGCCGCTTGCGCCGCCTGGCGCATCGCGACCGCGCCGAGGACCTGGCTGTCCAACGCGCCCGGGCCGCCGCCACGCCCTGCGGCGGCAAGCAACGCCTGCCATTGCGCCTCACGCTGCTCGACCTGGTATTGATATTCGCTGTCGCGGATCTGAAACAGCAGATCACCGCTTTGCACCGTGACGTTGTCCGTCACCGGCACGCTCACTACCACCCCCGAGAGCTTGGCGCGTACCGGAATGATCACGCCATCGAGCTCGGCGTTATCGGTACTCACGTAAGCGTTGGAATACTGCCAACGCTGCCAGCCGAGCAGCAGTAACCCACCGACCACAACGCCGCACAGTGTCAGTTTTATCAATTTACCTTTGGTCATGTCCTGCTCCCTGTGGTCATGCGAGGCTTAGGCACTCAGGGCGGTCCGTGGCGTGTTGCGCTTTGTGCTGCAGGAAGTGATGCACGCCATCCCACAGGTCGATGCGCGATTTGATCGCGGTCTTGGCGCTTTCGATCATGTGCTGGTGTTGCAAAGACGTGGTGACGATTTCAGCGATGATGCGTTTAGCGGCCGGGCCGTGATCGTCGCCATCCATTTCGATGTGGCGCTTCAAGTAATAGGTGAGCATTGGCACATCGGTTTCGCTGACCGACCACTGCGACAGCAGGCGTCCGAACATGTCGGGGATGATGTCTTCACGGCCAAAGAAGAAGTACGCCAGCACCGCTTCGGTGGAGCCGTGTTGCGCCACATCGAGCGTCTGGCACATGAACACTTTGGCCGCCAATGGGATATCGCGGTCGCTGAGGGCCTTGGCCAGTGGCTCCTTGGCCTGGATGGCAGCGAGGAAGCGGCGGAATACCGAGCTGTCGGCGCCGATTTCATCCATGGCGGTCAGGTACAGGTCCAGGTGGCTGATAAAGCCGCCATCGGGGTGTTCGTCGGTTTCTTCGCCGACCACGATTTCATTGATCAAGCGCGCAGCAGTGATATGCGCTGGCGGTACCCACGGCAACTCCACACAGGTGAGGTCGCGCTGGATGCGCTTGAGCAGGGTCATGAAGTCCCACACGGCAAACACATGAAATTCCATCAGTATGCGTACATCTTCAACGGTGCGGATATTGGCGAAAAGCGGGTGGCCGAATAACTGGGCGCGCTCGGTTTCAATGTGGCTGTCGATATCAAAAGGCATAGCTGCTCCTGCGGCCTGATGGTTCAGGCAAAAATCCATTGGGAAAGTAAGGGGGCCGTTCAGTCGTTTACCGTGTCTCCACGGTAAGGATGGCGAGCGGAGGCGTACTTGAAGGACGGTACGAAGCGTTTTTCCAGCAGGTATTGCCGGTCTGCATACCACCCCGCGTCCAGCAGTTGGCGGTGGACCTTGGGCAGGCGCCAGCACGGCACTGCTGGATAAAAGTGATGTTCCAGGTGAAAGTTCGCACCGACGTGCAGCCAGGTGCTCAGGCGCGAGGTACGCGAGCGGGCCGGGGGCTGGTCATGGCCCTCGCTGAAGGCATGTTCCTGATAGGCATTGACCGCCGAGAGCAGGAACGCAACCGCCAGGCTCAAGGTAAACCCAAGCAGCAGCCCGTCGATCTGCCATAGGGCGACCGCGTAGACACTCAACCAGCCGACCTGGCACGCGATATTGCAGCGGGCCAGTCGCCGCACCTGGGCTGAGCTCAAAGGCGAAGGCAAGGGCGATGGGCTGACCAGCGGACCGAATGCCAGGCGCAACGTCGCCTGCAGATAGATCGAGGTGGCCATCAACCGTGACAGTGCGAGGCGGCTAAACAGGCTTCGATAACGCGAGAAGTGCCGATAGTCCGGATCCTTTTCGCTGTTGCTGTAGCGGTGGTGTTGCCAATGGTCGACGAAGTAACCGGTCACGCAGAATCCTGGCAGTAACGAACTGGTGAGAATACCCAGGTAGCTACTGTGCATAGGCTTGCTGCTCAGGTTGAAGTGGAAACCTTCATGCCCGAGGATCGCTTGCAGAAACCACCCATAGCCGGCCAGCACCCAAAGGGGCGAGCACAGCAACACCCACAGGGTGGAGGCCGTGTTCGCCACCCACACAAACAGCGCGAGGGGCAGCAGGAAGAGGCACAAGGCGTAACCGATGATCAACAGGGACTCACCCGGCCGGGCCTTGAACAAGGCACGATCGAGGCGGACCTGAGGCTTGCTGTGGAGTTGTCTGGCCATTGGCAACGCGTTACTCGATCAGTTCAGGTTTGAGCGCGAGGTGCCCGCCGCGGGTCAGCGTGCGCAGGCGCAGGGCGATAAAAGCGTCGACCACACTCGGCGCGATACGCGCGGTGTACATGGCCAGCGTGCCCATAAAGGTCAGCCCACGGTTGCGCAGGCCGTCTTTTTGGCAGGCGCGAACCAGGCCATCGGCGGCGGCATCGAGTTTCTCTTCGAGGGACAACAGGGTCTTGTCACCCCACTTGAACGTCACCAGGCGCTTGACCGACAAGCCCACGCGCTGGGCGGGCAAGTGAATGGCGGTGTCGATAAAGCCCGGGTACACCGTGACCACGTCGAGCTGCCCGCGATATTGCATGCGCAGCACGTCCGAATAAGCGCTCAGCGCGCGTTTGCTGGCAGCGTATGCGGCCACATAAGGCGCGTTCACCAGGGCAAACAGCGACGATACGTTGACGACCTTGCCGCGCTTGCGCAGCAACCCCGGCAGGAACCCGGCCACCAGTTGCCATGGCGCGAACAGGTTTACATCCACCGCGCGGGTGACTTCGTCGGTGACGCCGGTTTCACCGCGTTCCAGGGTCAGGGTGCCGGCGTTATTCACCAGGATATCGATGTCGCCGAAGTCGGTGCTGATGGCGCCAATCACCTGCGCCAGCGCCGTTCGGTCACACAGGTCGACTTGATAAAAACCGTCCAGCAACCAGGGCTCTTGTGGCGCCAGAATGTCCAGACCGATCACGGTGGCGCCGTGTTTTTTCAATGTGCAGGCCGCCGCATAGCCCAGGCCGCGTGCGGTTCCGGTGATAACGACGATTTTTCCGAGCAGGTTCATGGGTGCGCTCCGGCGATGCTGAAGGTTGAGTGGGACAAGTAAGTGTCGAGGTTGCTCGCCATCGAGATCTTCGCCGGCGGGTGAAATTGCAGGCCGCGGCAGGCCATCAACCAATTCGAACTCTGGTTGCTGGTGATAAACGCCATCCCGCCGAGCATGGCGTGGGCCTGGTCCGAAAGCTGTGTGAGCGATTGTTCGATGCCGTAGCGCACCAGCAGCAGGCGGGCCAGCACGTTCGGCAGGTCCTGCGGGTTGCGTTCGATATCCAGCGCCGCGCCTTCCAGGGCACTGATCGCCAGTTGCAGGTGAGCCGCCAGGTCCACGCGGTGATGGGGCGTCCAGCGCCCGGCCTCGATCACAGACTCGACCAAACCGGCGCAGGCACCCACATAGGACGCGCAAATCAACAGCTCGAACCAGATGAAACCGACGGTTTGCACGTCGCCCAGCAGGTGTCTGTAGCCGGCGGAAAACAACATGCGTTCGGGCACGAAGACTTCGTTGAGGCGCACCTCGATGCTTTCGGCAGCGGCCAGTGCGCTGTTCTGCCAGAACGGCGCCCGCGTGATGCCCAGTGCATTCGCCGGAATCAGCGCGACCATCAGCTCTTCGCCCTCGGCGGTCTGGCGGGTGTAGCTGGCGGTGAGCAAGTCCATCGACTGCCCGAGGCAGCAGGGCTTTTTGCTGCCGCTGAGCAATACGCCCTCAGGGGTTTGCAGCGCCTGCATGTTCGAATCAAGGATGCCGGCGCCCGAGTTGCCTTCGGCAAACCCCGAGGACAGCAGCAAGCGCTTTTGTGCGACCGCCGCCAACAGCAAACCTTCGGCGCCGCTGCCGTTCTGGGTGAGGGCCAACAGGCTCGCCACGGAAAACTGATGCATGGTGCTGGCCACCGCCAGCGAGGGCGAACGCGCGCCCAAGGCGATCTGCACATGCACGGCATCAAGGATGCCCGCGCCCAACCCACCTGCGGCGCGGTTGACCAACAGGCCGACCGGCCCTTGTTGCTTGAACAGGGCGATGACTTCGCTAGGCGGCGCTTCGCGTTCGGCGAATGCGATGCTCGCCAGGCGCTCGTCAAAACCTGGGGCGTAACTGTGCAGCAAGGCACGCGAGCGATTTAACAGTGAAAGTGACATGGCTCAGGCCTTCAAGTAACTTGCCGGGAACAGACCGGTGATGATCGAGTGAATGTTGTCGCGGATGGCTTTGTGGGCCACGGGGTCGAGCATGTCGGCGAGCATCGGTAGGCCCAGGTCAAAGCGCGACTCGAAGGTGATGACGGCGTCTTTGCCGTCCGGCAGCACTTGCCAGGTGCCGGAGAAGTGATCGACATCGCCGCTCATTTGCTCGAAGTGGATTTCCCGGGTCTGGGCATTGAACGTGTCACGCTCCTGCCACTTGAGAATGCCGCTGTGGAAATTGACTTCCCAAGAGGTGAGCGACACCTGGTCGCTGACCTTATTGATCGTGATATTGCGCACCGACTCGCACAGCTCGACGTAGTTGCTGAAGTCGCTGATCACGGCAAAGACTTCATCAGCGCAGGCACTGGGGATATGGGCCAGTACGTTGACTTCTTGCATGGGGGGAAACTCCAATCAAAGGGATGGTATTGAGGTGGTCAGCGCCTTGGCGAACCCCTCGATCAACCCATTGCAATCCTGGGCTGTCAGCAGCGGGGAAGGCGTCAGCCTGACGACCCGGTGGTCATTGAGCGAGTGGCACACAATGATTTGCTGCTCGATCAGTGCCATGACCATGTTGGCGGCGACCGAGGCGTCGCTGAATTCAAAGCCCAGCAACAAGCCGGCACTGCGTAACTTGACGCGCTCGGTCAGGCCCCTCTGCTGCAACAGCGCGCTGAAGCGGGCGTGCAGGTCCTGGCCCATCAGCCGGGCACGTTCCACGAGGTCTTCCTGCACCATCACTTGCAACGTGGCCTGCACGGCCGCCATGGCCAGCGGATTGGCGCCGAAGGTCGAGGTATGCACCGTGGGGTTGCGGTTGAACGGCGCGTAAATCGCCGCGCTGGCAACCATGGCACTGACCGGCACGCAGCCACCGGAAAGGCTTTTGCCCACCAGCATGATGTCGGGCACCACCTGTTCCTGGTCGCATGCCCACCAATGGCCGGTACGGCCCATGCCGGACTGGATTTCGTCGATGATCAGCACGGCGCCGTACTGGTCACACAGTTCGCGGACGCGCGTCAGGTAGCCCGGCGGCGCGAGGATCACGCCCGCTTCGGCCTGGATCGGTTCGAGAATCACACAGGCCTTTTCCGGCGAAGCACGCAATTGCTGTTCCAGCGCGGCGCTGTCGCCGAAGGGTACGAACGCGCTTTCACTTAGCAGGCCGCTGAACGGCTCGCGGTAGCTTTCGCGGCCGGTGACGGCGAGTGCGCCGAGGGTCTTGCCGTGGAAACCGCCGAAGGTCGACAGCGTGCGGCGGCAGCCGTTGAGCCGGGCGAGTTTCAGGCCGGCTTCGGTGGCCTCGGCACCGGAGTTGCAAAAGAACACATAGTCCAGGTTGCCTGGGCAATGCGCGGCTAGGGCTTGCGCGGCGAAAGCCTGTTGCGGGTTGAGCAACAGCTTGCTGGCCAGGGCGTTTTGCTGCAGCTGCCGGGTAACGGCCTCCACCACCACTGGGTGGCCGTGGCCGAGGAAAAATACGCCATAGCCGCCGGCATCCAGGTACTTGCGCCCTTGGCTGTCGTAGATATAGACGCCACGGCTGGACTGTTCGATCGGCAAGTTCATCAACGACGCAAGGCGCGCGTAACCTGAATTCACGTGCTGGCGGAAGTACTGGTCGACCTGTACGGCTTCGGCGGCGGGTTCGGTAAGAAGTTGGCTCATGCGACTGACGCCTGTGCGACGGTTGGCATCGGCTGCTTGAGCATGCGCGTCAACGCTCCCAGCTTGGGCGCCAAGTGGTTGAGCGACAGCAGCAACTCACGGCTGACATCCCGTGCGCTGAATGCCGGTTCGCCGAGCAACTCAGGGAGTGACGTCGGCAGCGGTGTACGCAGGCAGGCATAGCGACACAGCTGGTTGGCACGGCCCAGCGCGGCCTGGATATTGCCGGTCAGGGCCGGTAGAAACACCGGGCGGATCAGCCGCTCATAAATATCCGGCGCCATGCAGCGAGGCCGGGTGAAGGATTGGGCCTGGGCTTTCATTGATTGGCACATCAAGTCCAGCAGGCCGTCGAGGTCAAGCGCTTGCGGGCCGCTGGTGAGAAAGTAGTCTGCGCCGATCAAGCGCTGGCGCAACGCGTTGGCAATCGCCCGCGCCGCCACGTCACGGGCGATCAAGTCGATATAGCCGGCGGGCGGGCAGGGCACGATAGGCAACACGCCGGACATCATCAGCCCCATGGTCATGTGAAACCCCTGGAAATTGGGCATGTGCCCGCTGTCCGAGTCGCCGATGATGATGGACGGGCGAAAGATCGAAACATCGATACCTGCCGAGCGCACCAGCGTTTCAGCCTGGCGCTTGGCGACTTCGTAAGGCGTTTCCGCTTGCACGCCTTCGTAGTAGTCGCACGGATGGGTGAAGGCGGTGCTGATGTGGTAAAGCGGCACTTTGGCTTGCTGGACAAAGTTCACAACGTTTTCGGTGCCGAGGTAATTCACCGAAAAAATCTGGTCTATATCGCCATCCATACGGGTCACCGCTGCGGCGTGGATCACCCAATCGACACGCTTGAGCAGCGCTTCATAATCGCTGGCGGTCAGTCCCAGTCGAGGGCTGCATATATCGCCCTTGAGCACCTCCACTTGCGGGTGGCGAATGCGGCTTTTGCGCGCCAGGCATACCAGATGAAAGTCCTCTGCCAGGCAGTCGATCAGTGATTCACCGAGTACGCCTGAGCCACCCGTGAGAAGGACGGTTAATTTTTGCTGTTCTGACATGTAGGACGCTTCCTGCGGACTCATCGAAAGAATTAACGGTGCGTTCCGCCGAATCCCGGGCACGGATACCCCTGGCGAACACTCTTGTATTCACTTTCGGTAGCGCTGAGGTGCTGTGTGAAGCCGGCAATCAGCGCTTAACGTTTTCGCGAATAAGATGCGATCGATATTGGCTTTTTGATATCAGTGCGTCTTGAACGAAACGCTTGTCTTTCGCAAAACCATGGCGGCGGTGCGGGGCGTCATGCCAATCATGCGGCGCATCATGCGGGCTAAGTGCGCCTGGTCGGAAAAGCCGCCGTCGGCGGCGGCGTCCGACAAGCTGGAGCCGTCAGCGAGGGATTTGGACGCTCGCTCGAGTTTGTTCCAGATGATCCATTGGGAGAGGGACACGCCCATCTGGTGCGTGGCGACATAGCGCAAACGCGGGCCGGACAGGCCGACTGCATTGGCGGCGCGGCTGACGGAGCCAGGACCGTCGTGGTCCAGGCGCAGAATGTTCAAGGCTTTGTAGAGGCGTTGGTCGATGGGCGACACAATCGCCAGCAATCGCCCCAGGGCTTCGACGAACTGGGGCAGGGAGGTGGTGCGGTGAAAGCACTCCAGCAGTTCGTCACTGGCCAGGGCAATGCCATTGTCTTGCAGCAATGCGTTGAGCGCACGGCCCAACGGGGTGTCCGCGTTGACGTACACAAAGGCCACCGGATGACTGTCGGCCACGGCGCGGTGTTCGACATTGGGCCCGATGATCACGCCGGCCGCACGGATCAACTGGCCGGGCAGCTCCAGGGTGACTGGCTGGTGTACGCCGATGCACAACTGAATCGCAACATGAGAATGTGCAGTGTTTTGATCCGCGCGACCCATGTAGCCGGCCCATGAATCACCAAAGGTAACATTGCCATCCCACATGTAAGGTCTTCCTGACTCGGAGGGTGAATAGTGCGTGTGCAGGGTAGGCCTGCACAAATCTTGATTCAAGCACTGGGCTCCGGGTCTCGCTGCAACGCTGCGCGCATGCCTCCCAATTTGATACAGGTTTCGTCGTATTCGCTAGCAGGGTCGGATGGTTCTCTCGCCCACGCACGTCGGGTTTTCGCGCTCTACGGGAAAGGGGTTGCAAGGTCTTTAGTCTGACCGTAGATAACGTTGTATTTTTCCCAGGCCTGCGGTCAGATGGGCGCGGAAAATTAGTGGGTCAGGTTGGTCACTCATGCGCGCAGAACTCGCACACTATGGCGGTATTACCGTCATGATTCCGGCCGCGCTGGTCATCGCTGTGTGGCTGCGCTATTCGTCGCCGCTGGCGCTCAGGTGGTGGGTAGTCACCGTCACTTGCACTTATTCAATCGTGGCGTTCAGCAAGTTGTTGTTCAAGGGGTGGGGCGTTTCGTTTCAACACCTTGATATTGCCGTGCTCAGTGGGCATGCCATGAACACGTGCCTGATGGTCACCGTGGCAATGAGTTTGATTGCACGCCAGTTCAACCCGGCCTTTCGCTGGCCGGCGGCGATCGCCGGATTAATCGCTACCGGCTGGTTCAGTGCTTATTGTGTCGCGCCGTATATTCACCCTCTGAACGAGGCGCTGGCGGGCGGGTTATTGGGCGCTGTGGCTGCGCTGGCTTTCTTGTGGCGAATAGACGTCGCGCCGGTCAATGTGTCGCCGTCGCTGATCGGCGCTGGGGTAGTGGTCGTGCTATTGAGTGCGCTGGCGCCCAAGTACAACGCCGAGCGCCTGCTTAACCATTTAGCGGTCAGCGTCTCGGGGGCGCAACAGGCCCACCAGGAGCCCGCGTGGCGCGTCGGCTCCGGGCCGATCAAGGCCGAATAAGTGGCCACCCTCGCTGTTTCAAGGCATAGGCGCGCCTTAACGGGCCGTACAGGTTTATGAGTGCCCCTCGGCGCTGAAGATGTTCGCCAGTAACTCGTCGGTCTTGGCTTGCATGAAATGGCGGTCGCCACGGCTTTCTACGCACAGGCATACGGACAGGGCATTACTGACTTGCAACTTGAAGCGCCAGTCAGCGAAGACCATGGACAGCCCGGAGCCGGACTCGTCGAAGTCTAAAGAGTTGCCGGCATATAACACGTGCATACGCTCAACTACCGTTGTCGAGTTGTCGACGTTGAGATGAATGTTTCCCGAGGAAGGGAATAGGCCAATACGCTCTACGAGTAATTTTGAACTTTTCATGGCCGTGCCCCGCTGCTGTGTTCAGAGGGCACTTTATTCTGAAGAAGAACAAAAGTAAGCGAATGTTATTTTTAGTCAGGCAGTAGGTGGTTATGTTATTTATTGTCTGCCTCAATCGATGGTCGGATCTTGTCGCCTGTGAACATAATTGCCGGGCTTGTTTAAAAGTGCTGTGTGCTGGCGTTGATGTTTTCTATTCTTTGCTTTGGCTGATCAGTACTTTGCGGTGCGTGGGAGACGGCATTGTTTAATAAGATTTTGATTGTGTGTGTCGGCAATATTTGTCGCAGCCCTATGGCTGAAAACTTACTGCGTGCCGCACTCGCTTCTAGCGATATACAGGTGAGTTCGGCTGGGTTGGCTGCGCTGCCTCAACACCCGCTGGAGGCCACGGCTTCGCGGGTGCTGGAAGAGCATGGGCATACTTCTCAACCGCATCAGGCGCGCCAATTGACGAGCGCGGTGGTGAGTGATGCGGACCTGGTTCTTGTAATGGAACAGTGGCAAATCGAGGAGGTGCTCAAACTCGCGCCCGTCGCTCGAGGCAAGGTTTTCCTGCTGGGGAAGTGGCAGTGTAATAGAGAGATCAAGGACCCTTACCGGCAAGGAAAACCCGCATTTATACAGGCTTATGTATTGATCGAGCAAGCAACTGATGCGTGGGCGCAATTGTTGGCTGGTTGATGTTGTCTAGATGTTATTTAAGGTCTGACATGATCGCTTGAACCCTCTACTGGAATATTGGGAAAGTGACTCGTGAGTTGAGCGTCAAGTGTTGGGAAGATTGTGTTGTCAGGTGCTAGTTAGAGTGTGTGTATCGAGTGTAGCCGTTGTACGTGCATGGAGCCGGGCGTCTTGCACCCTGTGCCATTCCTAGACTATTTGTAAGAAAAAGAACTGACTTATGCAATCAGCAACTGCGGTAACTTCACAGCATTCCGATGACACCGATTTAGACTTTATGGCCCTGGTGGGTACGCTGCTGGATCATAAATGGTTGATCGGTGGAATCAGTATTGCCTTTATGGCCCTTGGCGCAGCCTATTCGGTGTTGACGCCGCCGATCTATCAGGCGACCGCGTTAGTTCAGGTAGAGCCGAAGAAGGGCGACATGCTGGGCTTCTCGGATGTTGGCAGCCTACTGGGCAAAGAATCGCCGACGGTGACGGAAGTCGAACTCATCCGCTCCCGGATCACCATCGGGACCGCCGTTGATAATTTGAACCTGGACCTTGAGGTCAAACCCAAGCGTTTCCCGTTGGTGGGGGACTTTGTCGCCCGTCGTTTCAAGCCCACCGGACAGGATGCAGTGGCTGCACCCTGGTGGGGATTGAGCAGCTTTGCCTGGGGTGGGGAGGAACTGAAGTTTTCCGAGTTGCGCCTTCCCGTCAATCTGCTGGGCCAGGAGCTGACGCTGACCGCCGGCAGCGCCGGCAGCTTCACGCTGTCGGACCAGGACGAGGCTATTTTGCTTGAGGGCCAAGTGGGTCGTTTCTACGACAGCAACGGTATCAAGCTACGTGTCGAACAGCTTCGCGCCAATCCAGGCACGTCTTTCAGCGTTGTCCGCTCACCGCGCCTGACCAGCATTTTGCGCTATCAGAAATTGCTCGACGTGGCAGAACGCGGTAAGGAGTCGGGCATTATCGGGCTGGCGCTGGAAAGCGCGCGCCCTGCCGATGCGATTCAAGTACTCAATGAGGTCGCACGCATCTATGTGCGGCAAAATATTGACCGTACCTCGGCAGAAGCCGCGCAAAGCCTGGCGTTTCTTAAGGGCCAACTGCCGCAAGTGCGCAAGGATGTCGAACAGGCGGAAGCGGCGTTAAATCAATTTCAGATCCGCAACAAGACCATCGATATCAGCCTGGAAGCGAAAGCGATCCTGGATCAGATCGTCGCGTTGGACGCCAGCATCTCCGAACTCAAGATGCAGCAGGCGGAAATAGAACGTAAGTTCACCCCTCAGCATCCCGTGTACAAAGCGTTACTGACTCAATTGGCAGAGTTGACCGCGCGCCAGGATGAGTTGGCCAAGAAGGTCGAGAGCCTGCCCACCACCCAGCAGGAGCTGCTGAGCCTGACCCGCGATTTGAAGGTCAGCACCGAGATCTACACGCTGCTGCTGAACAAGTATCAAGAGTTGGACGTGATGCGCGCCGGCACCGTGGGCAATGTGCGGCTCATCGATACCGCCGATGTCGATTTGAGAAATCCGGTCAGGCCGCAGAAAGCGCTGATCATCGTGATTGCCACACTGCTCGGGGCCTTCGTCGCGATCGCGTTGGTGATGTTTCGCAAAGCGCTCAACCGCGGCGTTACCAACCCCAATGACCTGGAAAAGCTCGGCCTGCCGGTCTACGCCGCGATCCCGTTCAGTACGATCCAAAAAGAACTGGATCAAAAAACCTATCGTAAAGACCGGATCGGTGACGCACGGCTGTTGGCTATGAGTCATCCGACGGACCCTGCGATCGAAGGGTTGCGCAGCCTGCGTACCAGTTTGCATTTCGCGATGCTGGAAGCCGCTAACAATCGCCTGATGATCTCCGGGCCCAGCCCGCAGGTCGGCAAGACGTTTGTATCGGCGAACCTGGCGGCGGTGGTTGCCCATTCAGGGCAGCGGGTGTTGTTGGTCGACGTGGACATGCGCAAAGGCTACTTGCACAAGGTCTTCGGCGTGTCGGTTGAAAATGGCTTGTCTGACGTGCTGGCCAAACACTGCGAACTCACGGCAGCCATCCACCACACGGAAGTGGAAAACCTCGACTTCATCGGGCGCGGGCAAGTCCCGCCGAACCCCTCTGAATTATTGATGCACGCCAATTTCAGCGCGTTCCTCGAACACGTCAGTGCGCTGTATGACCTGGTGATTCTGGATACACCACCGTTTCTTGCGGTGACTGACGCAACCATCGTGGGTCGTCAGTCGGGTACCAACCTGATCGTAGCTCGCTTCGAGGTGAACTCCGTGCGTGAAGTGGAGTTGACGATGCGCCGTTACCGGCAGAGCGGTATCGAGCTCAAAGGCGCGATTTTCAATGGCATCGAAAAACGCTCATCCGCCAAATACGGCTATGGCGCCTACAGCTATTACAACTACGACTACAAGTCAGACAGCGTTTGATCTTGCGCTACCGGCAATCGACGTCCAACGAGCAGCCTTTTTACCACTGGCCGCAGGTTCAAAGAGAAACGCTATGAAAGTTACAGTTTTTGGCATCGGTTATGTCGGCCTGGTCCAGGCCGCGGTACTTGCTGACGTCGGTCACGACGTGCTTTGCATCGATATCGACGTTTCGAAGGTCGAGCGTCTCAATCAGGGTCATATTCCGATCTATGAACCTGGCCTTGAGGCCCTGGTCAGGGACAACCATGCTGGCGGTCGCCTGAACTTTACCGCCGATGCCGTGGCCGCGGTCAAACATGGCGAAGTGCAGTTTATCGCCGTGGGTACGCCTCCAGACGAAGATGGTTCTGCGGACCTCAAGTACGTGCTGGCGGTCGCCGAAACCATCGGTCTGCATATGGACGCGCCGCTGACGATCATCGACAAATCCACGGTCCCTGTAGGGACGGCCGATAAGGTCGGCGCGCGTGTCGCGGCCATGCTGGCTCAGCGCGAGCGTAGCGACCTGACCTTCGATGTGGTGTCCAACCCAGAGTTCCTCAAGGAAGGTTGTGCGGTCGCCGATTGCACAAGGCCGGACCGCATTGTCATCGGTACGGCCAGCCCACAGGCCGAAGCGGTCATGCGCGAGCTCTATGCGCCGTTCAATCGCAATCACGACAGAATCATCGTGATGGATGTACGCAGCGCCGAGCTGACGAAGTATGCGGCCAACTGCCTGCTCGCCACCAAGATCAGTTTCATGAACGAGATGGCCAACCTGGCCGAACGGTTGGGGGCCGATATTGAGATGGTTCGCCAGGGGATCGGCTCCGATCCGCGCATCGGCTATCAGTTTCTTTACGCCGGCGTCGGTTACGGCGGGTCGTGCTTTCCCAAAGACGTCCAGGCGTTGATCCAGACAGCCGACAGCATCGACTTCGATGCCACGCTGCTCAAGGCGGTGGAGCGGCGCAACGCTGAACAGAAACATACCCTGTTCAATAAAATATCCAGTCACTTCAATGGCGAGCTGGCGGGTAAGACCTTCGCGCTCTGGGGGCTGAGTTTCAAACCCAATACCGATGATATGCGCGAAGCTCCCAGCCGCGTGCTGATGGAGGCGTTGTGGCGCGCGGGCGCCAGGGTGCAGGCCTATGATCCGGAAGCCATGGAAGAAACCCAGCGCATTTATGGCGACCGGGACGACTTGCGGTTGTGCGGCACCAAGGAAGCCGCCCTCAAAGGCGCGGATGCGTTGATGATTGTCACCGAGTGGCAGGCATTCAAGGCGCCGGATTTCAACGCGATCAAACAGCAACTCAAACAACCGTTGATATTTGACGGGCGTAACTTGTTCGACCCCGGCAGCGTGCTGAGGAAAGGCATTGAGTACATTTCCATTGGGCGACCTCTCAACACGGTATAGGTCCTCCCATGAGTGTGCTTAAAAGAGTCGTCAACGGCATTGGCGCCAACTCGTTTGGTCAGGTGGTCAATCTGCTGATTCAACTGGTGAGTGTTCCTGTCCTGATCGCCAGTTGGGGGTTTGGCGCCTACAGCGAATGGGTCGTGCTGTCTGCGATCCCCACCTACCTGGCGTTATCCGATCTTGGGGTCACGACCGCCGCCTCGAGCAAGGTGGTGATTTGGCATGAGCGAGGCCGGTTGAAGGTTGCCAGTGCGGTCTACAGCACCAGCTTTGCGTTTTTGCTGTTGGCAGGGGTTAGCGTGTTATTGCTGGCGGTTGGTTCACTGGCGTTTTTTGACCTTTTCAGTCTGCTCAATCTCAAGTCCATCAGGAGCGGCGATGGGGTGTTGATCCTCTCGGCGTTGACCGGGTACTCGTTGCTGTGCCTGCTGACCAACATGGTTTCGATACGTTACCGGGCATACAAGGCGTTGCCTTTGTCGTCCTTCATCATGAATGTGATCAGGATGCTGGAATGGTCCAGCGCCTTACTGTGCGCGTATCTCACCCATAGCCTGGTTGCCACTAGCCTGGCGCTGTTGATCGTCCGTTTGAGCGGCATTGTCGTCAAGAATCTGCTTGCCGATCGACTGGGCATCAGCTTGTGTTTCCATCCCTCGGCGGTTGGGAAGAGGGCGTTTATCACCTTGATAAAACCCTCGCTGGCCTCTTTGGCCTTTCCCATCGGGCTGGCGCTGAATGTTCAAGGCCTGACGATTTTGTTGTCGATACTGCTGTCACCGGCCCATGCCGCGATATTCGGTCTGTACCGAACGATCTCAAGGGTACTGGTGCAGTTTTCCACGGTGGTGAATCAGTCGATCTGGCCGGAAATCTCTTATGCATTTTCCGTCGGTGACAACCAGTTGGTCAGAAAAATGATTCGGTATGCGCTGAGGTTTTCACTGCCCATCGCCTGTGTGATGGGCGCGCTGATCGTGGTATTCGGCGGATCGATATTCGATGTCTGGTCGGGAAGACAGGCGGACTACTCGGCTACCGTCATGCTGGTGCTGATTGTCGGCGCACTGACGCATGTGGCATGGCAGGTGTATTGGGTGGCCATGATGGCCACCGCTTCCTACTCGTCGTTTGCAGTGGTCTTCATGCTGGTGTCGATGGCCAGCGTTCTGGCGGTTTTTTGCCTGGCTCAAGACTTCGGTCTGCTGGGTGTCTGTTATGTGCTGGTGGCCACCGAGGTGGTGTTGTTCTGCTTTGCCAAACGCGGGTTTTATCGTCTTGAACTGAGGATGGCCCGTGTTAATTAACGACCTGTTCCAGCATCGGGTGAGGGTGAGCCCGTTCACGCTTGCCGGGTTGAAATACCTGGCCAAGCGAGTGCTGCTGCTCAGCCGCTTGATCCAGGCCAACCACCGCCAGTGCCGGCTGCGTCGACAGGGCGCGACTATCGGTGCGTTGGTGATGATCAACGATGCGGAGTTTGAAGGCGCCGTCGGCCGTTTCAGCATCGGCACCGGCAGCTTTATCGGCAAGCGCGCGTTTATCCAATTGCACGCCCCCGTGAAGGTTGGCGGGCATGTTGCGATCAATGACGGTGTGCGAATCCTGACGGGCACGCATGGCGTGGACGATCCCGCTTGGCGGTTGAAGGTCGCGCCGGTGGTGATTGGCGATTACGCGTGGATTGCCACGGGCGCGATTATCTTGCCGGGGGTGACCATCGGTGAAGGCGCCGTGGTCGGTGCGGGCAGTGTCGTTGCCCGCGATGTAGCGCCTTTCACTATCGTGGCGGGTAACCCGGCGGTCGTGATCAAACGTCGCGCCGCGTGCGCGTTCACCTACAGCCCGGTCAGGTCGAGTGCCGTGGTTGAAGCCTGGATGGGTAAATAAGATGATCCTGGTCTCTCACCCGGTGGGTAATCAAAACGTTCGCGCTCTGTTGGGCGCGTTGAATCAACGGCGGTTGCTGCACTCGTTTCATAGCTCGCTGGCGTTGCATAAAGATTCATGGCTTTGCCGTCTTCCCGTTGTCGGCAAGGAGTGCCTGCGGCGCACGTTCGACATGGTCGACGGCGCGTTGCTGCACAGCTACCCGCGCTACGATGTGCCGCGCGTGCTCTGTGACAAGTTGAAGTGGTACAGCCTTACGCAGCGCAACATCGGGATGTTCTGCCCGGAAAATGTGTACGAGCATATTGATCAGGCCAGCGCGGATTTCTTGTACAAAACCGCGCGCAAACCCAGCCAGGTGTACGGCTATGACGGTAAGTGCAAGGCCTTGTTCACCGCCGCCAGGGCGGTTGGCGGGATCACGCTGAATTATGAGGCGGCCTTCGGCTCCATTTCCTACGCGTGCATGATGCTGGACCATGAGCGCGAAGCGAACCCCGCGTGGCGGGCGAGCGTTCCGAACATCAGTGAAAATACCATTCGCAAGCAGACCGCCGAATTGGCGTTGGCAGATCGGATCATCGTGGCAAGCACGTTTGCCAAACGCACCTTGGGTGAGTCCGGTATTGCCCATCACAAAGTTGCGGTGACCCCCTATGGCGCGCCCGCGCCGATGGTCCACAAAGAGGTGGATGTCCGGGCCGGGGGGCGCCTGAAAGTGGTTTTTGTCGGTGCGCTGACCCAGCAGAAGGGCATCTCGTATTTTTTCGAGGCGCTGAAGATTGCGTCAGACAGCGTTGCACTGGATGTCACCGTAATCGGTGCCGACTATGCGAATGGGCGCAACCAGGCGCTCAATACCGAGCTGAAGAAGTATCGCTGGTGCAGCTCGGCACCCCACGATCAGGTCATCCGCCAGTTGCTGGCGGCCGACGTGCTGGTCTTGCCTTCACTCGCCGAGGCATTCGGCTTGGTGGTGGGTGAGGCACTGTCTACGGGGACAGCGGTCATCGTTTCGCAGAATTGTGGCGCGGCGGATTTGATTGTCGACGGTTTCAACGGGTACGTGGTGCCGATCCGTTCCGCCGAGGCCATTGCTGCCCGCCTGGTTGAGCTGGCCGGTGACAGTGAAAAGCTCAGTGCGCTGAAGCACAACGCGGTGTTCTCGGCGGGTAGAACGACCTGGGACACCTACGCCAAGGAGGTGATGAATGCAATCCTTGGCCAACCCTGAGCCGTCCAGCCTGAAGGAACGCTACAGAAAACGCGTGGTAAGCGCGTTTGTACTGATCTATCTGTTCATTTTGTTTGAAGGGGTTTTGCGCAAGTGGCTGCTGCCGGGCCTCAGCTCGGCGATCTATTTCATCAAAGACCCGATTGTTCTCTATATCTATTGGTACGCGTTCAGGTTCGGTTTTTTCTCAAAGAATCTGCTGTCGGCGTACTTCGTGATGTTGCTGGTGGTGTTCTTTGTTCTGGTCTCCGCGTTTTTGTTGAGCAGCCCTGAAGGGCTGGTCATCTATGGCTATGGCGTCAGGAACTACTTGCTGTACTTCCCCCTGATATTCGTTGCCGGAAAAACCCTGCAGCTGGCGGATGTCTACCGTTTCGCCCGGATCACGCTGTTCGCGGCGATTCCCATCAGCGTGCTGGTGGTCATGCAGTATTCGTCTGGACCGCAAGCCTACGTCAACAAAGGCATTGGCGACGATGACTTCATTTTCATGATCGCCGACGGCGTTGTCCGGCCGTATGGAACGTTCACATTCACCGCCGGGCACGTTGTTTACGTGTCCGCCTGCTTTGCCTTCCTGGTGTCGGCGATTTTCGACCGGGCCTTGTTCCGCGCGGTGTTCGCGCAGCGCTACCTGTTGTTCCCGGTGTCGGCAGCCTCGGTGGCGGTGATGTGTTTCTTGACGGGTTCGAGGGCCATCTATGCGTATGCCGCCATTGTGCTGCTGGCGGCGTTGATGGTCGCCTTGATCAAGAAATCGCAAAGAAACCTGTTGTCGCTGTTTTTCCTGGTGGCCGCACTGTTTGTCAGCCTGCTGATTTTCATGTCGTCCGACAGTTACCAGATCCTCGTCGAACGCAACCGGAGTGCCGTCGCCAGTGAAGGTTCGCCGGTTACCCGGGCGTTCTCCAGTCTGTATGCGTTCACTCGGGTGGTCGACGATGCGCCGCTCTGGGGGCACGGCATCGGTTCGGGTACGAATGCCGCCTCGGCGCTATTACGCGCGGGGCGTGAACAAGGTGCGGGGTTTTTGCTGGCCGAAGATGAATGGTCGCGAATCATCCTGGAGTTGGGCCTTCCCATCGGGGCGCTCTTTATCCTGTTCAGGATCTTCTTACTGATCTGGTTACTGCTCAAAGCCTATAAGGCGCTGATCAGGCAGGGCACGGGCGTTCCTTTACTGCTGTGCGGTTTCCTGGCGCCGATTTTATTCAATGGGGTCATGACCATGCAGGGCACATTCCTGGCCTTTGGCGTGTTCTACGCCTGCCTGATTCTTGCCGCCTGCAAGAAGACTTGAATCAATTCAACGGATGAGCGGACAGCACTTGAAGTTATTAAGAATCATCTCTTCGGTTAAACCGGAAAAGGGCGGCCCCATCAACGCTGCCCGCGAAATTGACAAGATCCTGCTGCAGAACGGGCATCTCGTGGATGTCTTGACGCTGGATGCGGATTTTGCCGTCGACTACCCGGGAACCGTTCACTTCATGGGGCCGAGCCTGTTTGGGTATGGCGTAAACGCCAAGATCCGCGAATGGCTGGAACAGCACGCCAGTGACTACGACTTTTTCATCGTCAACGGTTTGTGGCAGTACCACGGGTTTATTGCGCGTCAGGTCCTGCACAAGTTGGGTCGGCCTTACATCGTTTATACCCATGGCATGCTCGACCCCTGGTTCAAGCACGAATATCCGCTCAAACATTTGAAAAAGTGGTTGTACTGGCCGTGGGGTGAATACCGCGTGCTGAGGGACGCTCAGCGTGTGGTGTTTACCAGTGAGGAAGAGAAAATCCGTGCGCGCGAGTCATTTTGGTTGTATCGCGCCAAAGAGACGGTCACCGCTTATGGCACCGCCAGTCCGCCGGCGGGCGGTGCAGCGCTGGCGCAGCGCTTTGTTGATGAACATCGGGAGTTGAAGGGTAAACGGGTGCTGTTGTTCCTGAGCCGCATCCACGAAAAAAAGGGTTGCGACCACCTGCTGCACGCCTTTGCCCAAGTGGCTGGCGAAGACGAACGCTTGCACCTGGTGATGGCCGGGCCCGATCAAGGCGGCTGGGTGCAGACGCTGCAAGCGCAGGCCGTGCAACTGGGGATTGCCCACCGCGTGACGTGGCCCGGCATGTTGCAGGGCGCAGCGAAGTGGGGCGCCTTTTACGCCGCCGAGGTGTTTTGCCTGCCTTCTCATCAGGAGAATTTCGGCGTGGTCGTGGCGGAGGCGCTGGCCTGCGGCAAACCGGTGCTGATCAGCAATAAAGTCAACATCTGGCGCGAAATCGAAGCCGATGCGGTGGGCTTTGTGAGCGACGACACGGTGCTGGGCGCCGTGCATAACCTGCGGCGTTGGTTGCGGCTCGACCCGCAGCAGTATGCGGACATGTCCGGACGCGCCCGCCGCTGTTTCACCGAGCGCTTTCATATCCAGCGCGGTGCACAGCGTTTGCTGGAGATCGTGCGGGAGTGCCTTGCATGATTCTCCAAGGCAATGACCCTTATCGCGCCGCTTCATTTTCATTGGCACATCGGTTGCGGCGGCAACTCTGGAACATGGTCTATGTGCTGTTATTCCGTACCAGCCCGCGTCCCTTTCATGGGTGGAGGGCGTTTCTGTTGAGGCTGTTCGGCGCGCGCCTGGGCAAAGGTGTGCATGTTTATCCGCGCGCCAAAGTGTGGGCACCGTGGAATCTCGAGCTGGGTGACCATGTCGGCATTGCCGATGACACCAATATTTACAACATGGCGCTGATTTCTATCGGGCGTTACAGCGTGATTTCCCAGGGCGCGCACTTGTGCGGCGGGTCGCATGACTACAACAGCCGCAACTTTCAACTTTACGCCAAACCTATCGTGCTCGGAGAGCACGTGTGGGTGTGCGCCGAGGCCTTTATCACGCTGGGCGTGGGTATTGCCGATGGCGTCGTAGTGGGCGCCCGCGCGCTCGTCATCAAAAACATCGCGCAACCGTGGACCGTGCATGCCGGGCATCCGGCCCGGCAGATCGGTCAGCGGACCCAGCATCTGCAAGCGCCTGCGCCACGACAAGGGAGTCAAGCCTGATGACCGCACCGTTTAACCTGCCTCACCTGCACGGTGGCTGACATGAACCGCGAAACCGTCAGTGTGATCATCCTCACCTACAACGAAAGCCTGCATATCGCCCGTGCGATCGAATCGGTGCGCGCCTTCAGCGACGAAGTGCTGGTGGTCGACTCGTTCTCCAGCGACGACACCTGCGAGATCGCCCGGCGCCACGGAGCCCTGGTGGTGCAGCACGCGTTCGTCAACCAGGCCAAGCAGTTTCAGTGGGCGCTGGATAACTTGCCGGTCACCGGTAACTGGACGATGCGCCTGGATGCCGATGAAATCATCGAGGCCGACCTGGCGGCGCAGATCAACACGCGGCTGCCGGCGCTGGACCAGGACATCACCGGCATCAACTTCAAGCGCAAGCATATTTTCATGGGCCGCTGGGTGCGCCATGGCGGCCGCTATCCGTTGCAGATGCTGCGGCTATGGCGCACGGGGCAGGGGCGCATCGAAGATCGTTGGATGGACGAGCACATCTCAGTGGCCGAGGGCCGCACCATCACCCTGGAAGGCGGGTTTGCCGATCACAACCTGCATGACTTGACGTTCTTCACCCACAAGCACAACCAGTACGCGACCCGGGAAGCGATTGAGATCATCAACTCGCGCCTGGCGCTATTTGCGGTGCGCCATGAATTGAATGAGGGGCACAGTTCGTTCCAGGCCAGGCTCAAGCGCCTGGTTAAAAACCGTGTGTATAACCGCGTGCCGTTTACCTTGAGTTCGACGGCGTACTTCCTCTGGCGCTACATCATTCAACTGGGTTTTCTCGATGGCCGCAGTGGCCTGGTTTATCACGTGCTCCAAGGTTACTGGTACCGCTTTCTGGTGGGCGCCAAGGTGCTTGAACTGGAAACCGCGATTGCTCACTTACACGACAAGGACGCAATTATCCGCGAACTTTCAACGTTGACCGGACATAACTTGACGCTGCCCACACCGAAGTAACTGACCGTTTTTAACAAACACCCAAGTTCGGGTGTCGGCCTTCGTTCGCCTATTATTTGGGAGATAGACATGAAAAAAGTCGCGCTTATTACCGGGATAACCGGGCAGGATGGCTCTTACCTGGCGGAACTTCTGCTGGAAAAAGGCTACGTCGTGCATGGCTTGAAACGCCGCTCTTCGTCGTTCAATACCCAGCGCATCGATCACATTTACCAAGACCCCCAAGCCCCGCATAAAAACCTGATCCTGCACTATGGCGACCTGGCGGACTCGTCCAACCTGACGCGCATCATCCAGCAGATCCAGCCGGACGAAATCTATAACCTCGGCGCCCAATCCCACGTGGCCGTCAGCTTCGATTCGCCGGAATACACCGCCGATGTGGATGCCCTCGGCACCTTGCGCATCCTCGAGGCGATCCGTCTGCTCGGCCTGGAAAAGAAGACCCGTTTCTACCAGGCCTCCACGTCCGAATTGTACGGACTGGTGCAGGAAACCCCGCAAAAGGAAACCACGCCGTTCTACCCGCGCTCGCCCTATGCCGTGGCCAAGCTGTATGCCTACTGGATCACCGTGAATTTCCGCGAAGCCTACGGTCTGTATGCCTGCAACGGCATCCTGTTCAACCACGAGTCGCCGCGTCGTGGCGAAACCTTCGTCACCCGCAAGATCACCCGCGCCTTGACCAACATCGCCCTGGGCCTGGAGCAATGCCTGTACATGGGCAACATGGACGCCTTGCGTGACTGGGGCCACGCCAAGGACTACGTGCGCATGCAGTGGATGATGCTGCAACAGGACAGCCCTGAGGACTTCGTGATCGCCACCGGCGTGCAGTATTCGGTGCGCGACTTCATTCGCTGGTCGGCGGCGGAGTTGGGGGTGCGCTTGCGGTTTGTCGGGGAGGGCGTGGAGGAAGTCGGGGTGGTTGAGCACATCGACGGCGACCAGGCGCCCGGCATGCTGGTGGGCGACGTGATTGTGCGGGTGGACCCGCGCTACTTCCGCCCGGCGGAAGTCGAGACGCTGCTGGGTGACCCGTCCAAGGCCAAGCAGAAGCTGGGCTGGGTACCGGAAATCAGCGCCCAGCAGATGTGTGCGGAGATGGTGCGTGAAGACCTGAAAATCGCGCGGCGTCATGCGTTGCTGCGCCTGCACGGCCACGATGCGCCGATTGCCGTGGAGAACTGAGCATGGCACGTGATCTGAACGCGCGGATCTTTGTCGCCGGCCATCGCGGTATGGTCGGCTCGGCCATCGTGCGCCGCCTCTGGGCCTTGGGTTATACCCAGATCCTCACCGCCAGCCGTGATGAACTGGACCTGTTGGACCCGGTAGCGGTGCAGGCGTATTTCGCTGAACAACGGGTCGACCAGGTGTACCTGGCCGCGGCCAAGGTCGGGGGGATTCATGCCAACGCCACGTACCCTGCCGATTTCATCTACCAGAACCTGATGATCCAGGCCAATGTGATCCACGCCGCCCACACGCATGGGGTGTTCAAGTTGTTGTTCCTTGGCTCATCGTGCATTTACCCGGTGCTCGCCGCCCAGCCGATGACCGAGCCGGCGCTGCTCTCGGGCTCGCTGGAGCCGACCAACGAACCCTACGCCGTGGCTAAGATCGCCGGCATCAAACTGTGCGAAAGCTACAGCCGCCAGCACGGGCGCGATTACCGCAGTGTGATGCCGACCAACCTGTACGGCCCGGGCGACAACTACCACCCGCACAACAGCCATGTGATTGCCGGCTTGCTGCGCCGTTTCCATGAGGCGGTGCAGCGCGGTGATGAAGACGTGCTGATCTGGGGCAGCGGCGCGCCACGGCGCGAGTTTCTGCATGTGGATGACATGGCGGCCGCCAGCGTGCATGTGATGGAGCTCAGCCAGGCGCGCTACGGCGAACACACCGAGCCTATGCGCTCCCACGTCAACGTCGGCACCGGCGTGGATTGCACCATCCGCGAACTGGCGGAGGCGCTGGCCCGGGTCACGGGCTTCAAGGGGCGTTTGCGTTTCGATACCAGCAAGCCCGACGGGGCGCCGCGCAAGTTGCTTGATGTCAGCCGTATCAACGCCCTCGGCTGGGAAGCCTACGTGCCGTTGGAAGAGGGCCTGCGCGATGCCTACAACGCGTATCTCGCGGCCCTCGAACAGCCTCGGGGCCGGTGATGAAGATCCTTCTGTATGGCATCAACTACAGCCCCGAGCTGACTGGCATCGGCAAGTACAGCGGTGAACAGGCGCGTTGGCTCGCCAGCAAGGGCCACGAGGTGCGGGTGGTCACGGCGCCGCCGTATTACCCGCAATGGCAGGTCAGCGAGGGGTACTCGCCGTGGCGTTTTCGCACCGAGCAGGTCGACGGCGTGACCGTGGTGCGCTGCCCGTTGTACGTGCCGCGCAAGCCCACGGCGCTGAAGCGCTTGTTGCACCTGATCAGCTTTTCCGCCAGCTCGTGCCTGGCGGTATTAGGGCAACTGCGCTGGAAGCCGGACCTGGTCATCCTGGTGGTGCCCACCTTGTTCTGCGCGCCCCAGGCCTTGCTGTTGGCCAGGCTGTGCGGTGCCAAATCGGTGCTGCATATCCAGGATTATGAAGTCGATGCGATGTTTGGCCTGGGCCTGGGCGGTAGCCCTTTACTGCGGCGACTGGCGTGGGGTGTGGAGCGCGGGTTGCTGCGACGCTTTGATCGGGTCTCGACGATATCCAGCGGCATGCTCGATAAGGCCGCCGGCAAGGGCGTCGAGGCTCAGCGCCTACTGTTCTTTCCCAACTGGTCGGAGACCGAGCGTTTCCTCGATGTGCCGCGCAACAGCGGGCTGCTGGAACGGCTCGGCGTGCCGGCGGGAAAGCGGGTGCTGTTGTACTCGGGCAACATCGGCGAGAAGCAGGGGCTCGAACTGATCCTCGATGCCGCCCAGGCCCACGCCCATCGCCCGGAGCTGGTGTTTCTGATCGTCGGCCAGGGCGCCGGCAAGGCCCGTCTGCTGCAGCGCGTAGAGCGCGAGGGCTTGCACAACGTGGTCTTCGCCCCGTTGCAGGCCTATGAAGACTTGCCTGCGTTACTGGCCTCGGCGGACGTCCATTTGGTGATCCAGAAACGCGGCGCGGCGGATTCGGTATTGCCCTCCAAGTTGACCAACATTCTGGCCGTCGGCGGCCATGCAATCATCACCGCCGACCCCGAAACCACCCTTGGCCGCTTGTGCACGGAGCATCCGGGCATTGCCGTGCTGATCGAACCCGAATCGGTCACGGCCCTGAATGATGGGATTGCGCGGGTGCTGGCATTGCCTGCGTACAACGCGGTGGCGTTGAACTACGCCGCAGAATTTCTCGATAAAGAACGCATTCTCCAACGCTTCCTGGCACAGGTTTGACGCTTATGTGGCTTGATTTACCGACCTTCAATACGGTCGTGGCATCGACGCCGTTGGTGGCCATCGACTTGGTCGTGAGCAAACCCAGCGGCGATACGTTGCTGGGCTTGCGGATCAATCGGCCGGCCTATGGCTTCTGGTTCGTCCCTGGTGGGCGTATCCAGAAAAACGAAACCCTGGACAACGCCTTCCGCCGCCTGACCCGCGAAGAACTGGGCTGTACCTTTGAACGCGCCGATGCGCGGCTGCTGGGCGTGTTCGAGCACTTCTACGACGACAGCGTCTTCGCCAACGCTGGGGGCGGGCCGGACACCCACTATGTGGTGCTGAGTTATTGCCTGACCCTTGCCGAGGACCAGGTGCTGGAACCGCCCACCGAGCAGCATCGGCACTACCGCTGGTGGTCGCTCGATGAGCTGCGCTACAGCCCACGTGTACACGAGAACACCCGTGCCTATTTCTGACCCTCTATCGAAGGACGCCTTCATGTTATTACCGGTGATCTTGGCGGGAGGTTCGGGTTCGCGCCTGTGGCCGCTCTCGCGGCAATTGAACCCCAAGCAGTTCTTGCGCCTGACCCATAAAAGCCTGTCGATGTTGCAGCAGACCATTGGCCGCCTGGAGGGGGCAGATGTCGCCTTGCCGCAAGTGATCTGCAATGAGCAGCACCGTTTTCTGGTGGCCGAGCAATTGCGTCAATTGGGCATGGAGCAGGCGAGCATCCTGCTCGAACCCATGGGGCGCAATACGGCGCCGGCGATTGCGCTGGCGGCCTGCAAGGCGGTCGACGAGTCCCATGACCCGATCCTGCTGGTACTGGCGGCGGATCATCTGATTGAAGATGTTCCCGCGTTTCATGCCAGCCTTGCGGTGGCGCTGCCCCTGGCCGAGGCCGGCAAGCTGGTGACGTTCGGCATCACGCCGACCAGCGCGCACACCGGATATGGCTATATCGAACAGGGCGCGGCGGTGGGCGAGGGCGGGTATGCCGTGAAGCGTTTCGTCGAGAAGCCGGACGCCGCCACCGCTGCCGACTACGTGGCGCGGGGCGATCATTACTGGAACAGCGGCATGTTCATGTTCCGTGCCAGCCGTTACCTGGACGCCTTGGCACGCTATCAGCCGGCGATTCTCACGGCCTGTCGTGCGGCGTTGGCCGGTGGCAGCCAGGATCAGCTGTTCACCCGGGTCGATGAGGCGACGTTCGCCGCCTGCCCGGACGACTCCATCGATTATGCCGTGATGGAAAAAACCAGCGACGCGATCATGGTGCCGTTGCAGGCCGGTTGGAGTGATATCGGCTCCTGGTCGGCGTTATGGGAAGCCAGCGAGAAGACCGACGGCGGCAACGTGCTGCAGGGTGACGTGCTGCAACTGGATACCCGCGATACCTACGTGAACGCCGACAGCCGCCTGGTCGCCACGGTGGGTGTGCAGGACCTGATCATCGTCGAAACCAAGGACGCGGTGCTGGTGGCTCACAAGGACCAGGTGCAGCAGGTCAAGGGCATTGTCGACCAACTCAAGCGCGACGGGCGTCATGAACACCTCAACCATCGTGAGGTCTACCGGCCCTGGGGCATGTATGACGCCATCGACAGCGGCCACCGCTACCAGGTCAAGCGCATCACCGTGAAGCCCGGCGCCAAGCTCTCGGTGCAGATGCATCATCACCGTGCAGAGCACTGGATCGTAGTCAGCGGTACGGCCAAGGTCACCAATGGCGATCAGACGTATCTGGTCTCGGAAAACCAGTCGACCTACATTCCCATTGGCCAGGTGCATGCGTTGGAAAACCCGGGCGTGATTGCGTTGGAGTTGATCGAGGTGCAATCGGGTTCTTATCTGGGCGAGGACGATATTGTGCGCTTTGAAGACAAGTACGGCAGGGCCTGAGGCTTTCCGACAATTAATAACATTTGGCTCGGTTTTAAATCGCCTGACTTGTTAGTTTCGCAGTCTCAACGTGTTGATATACGGGGGCTGCCGTCGGGAAATGTTATTTTCGAATGAATGCGTTTAACTTGCCGGGTAAAGGTCGGTCTGGAGTATGGCTGGTGCGCTGTTTACTTGAGTGGCACTATCAAGGCGTCTTTCAGTGGCACATGCTCGTTTGCTGAATACTCACTATCGATAAGGAGTCTGATATGAGAAAACAACTGGCTATTATTGTGCTCAGTCTCTTGAGTACTTCTGCCATGGCTGCCGAGTTGCCGCTTGGTCTGAGTACCGCGGTGGTCGGCTCTGTGACAGTGGGGGAAACCCTGGTGGTCGGCGCGGCCCTGGTCGCGGGCGTCGCTGCCGCTTCCAGCAGCGGCGGTAGCTCCAACGGTAGCAACACCACAGGCACCACGGGTACCACCGGTACCGGCAACTAACAGAACACCTTCCGCTTTATAAGACTGCTTGGAAACCCCGCCCAAGTAGTCTTTTTTTCTTGTCGTTTATCGCGAGTGTCTTAGCACTATGATGCGTATTTTTTCTGTGGCGGTCGTGGCCTCCGCATTGTTACAAGGCTGCATGTTTGCGCCCGGCCAATATATGGACATCGACGCAATGACCAAGGAGGACGGTGCAGAAAGCAGTCGCGTGGAGTTGATCCCGATTACGCCAAAGTTGCTGGCCATGGACGCGGCGACTCAAGTGTCTTATGCGCTTCCCAAAGAACTACTCGATTATAAACCCGCGCCCTATTTGATCGGCCCAAATGATGCGTTGTACATCACGGTTTGGGATCATCCGGAATTGACCGCGCCTTCCGGCCCGCAGCAGCAAATCGATGCCAACGGGCGTCTGGTCAACCCCGACGGCAATCTGTTCTACCCCTACGTCGGCGAAGTGGTTGCCAAGGGCCGCACCCTCGCGGCGCTACGCAGCGAAATCACCGACAAGCTACGTCAGTACATCGATAGCCCCCAGGTGGATATCAGTGTGCTGCGTTTTGCCAGCCAGAGAGTGGTGATCACCGGCGCAGTGCTCAAGGCTGGGCCTGTACCGATCACCACGACCCCGATGAGCGTCATGGAGGCCATCGGTGCGTCCGGCGTCGATCCGCTCAATGCCGACCTCTCGAACCTGACGCTGACCCGCGACGGCAAGCGTTACACACTCGACCTGGACACGTTCAATCTCAACCCGTCGCGCTTGAACGATATCTACCTCAAGGACGGTGACCAGTTGTACCTGCCCTACAACGACCGCAAGCGCATCTATGTGATGGGCGAGGTCATGCAGCCTCGCGCGTTGAGTTTCAAGACACGCAGCATGAACCTCACGGATGTGTTGGGCTCGGTGGGCGGCATCAACCAGAACACCTCGAACGCCGATGCGATCTACGTGATCCGTGGTGCGCAGAACCTGGACACGCAACCGGCCAAGGTCTTTCATCTGCAAGCCGGTTCCGCAGCGGCCATGGCCCTGGCCACGCGCTTCGATGTGCAGCCCCAGGACGTGGTGTTCGTCGGTCCCGCCAATATCACTCGCTGGAACCGGGTCATCAGTCAGTTGTTACCTTCCGCCTCGATCATCGGCACCGGTGCTTCCACCCAAAACAACCTGAGCGAAGCCAACAGCCGATAAGGGTGGAACCTGCGTGAACAGTGTGAAAATCGGTATTTACGTGTGTCTTGCGTGGCTGTTGTGCGGCTGCAATCCACTGATGCAGGCCTCGCTCGATACCTTCAAGGCGGCCGTCGTCGGACCTGCGCCATTGGCGCTGAGCCAGGCCCAGGTGGACGCGGTGCCGTTTCCCCAGATCAAAGTGACCACGGTGTCCAGCGAAGGGGTGATGGCGATGATTCGACAGCGCGATGACCTGCAGTTCTGGGTCGCCTCCGGCAAACAGGTACTGCTGCTGCGCGATGGCCTGGTGGTGCGCACCGTCGGCCTGGGCGCTGATCTGGATGGCACGCGCTGGCAGGGGCTGTCGCCGTTCCAGCAGGGGCTGCACCGCGTGCCGGACGGCTACCGCAGCAGCCGGCAGATCGACCTGGTGGAGGGCTATCGCGTCGGCATCACCGTCACCAGCCGCCTGACCCGCGAGGGCATGGAGACGCTCGAGATCCTCGACAAGCCTTACGCCTTGCTGCGCGTCGATGAAGACATCGAAGCCGAGGCCCTGGGTTTTCGTGCGCGCAACCGTTATTGGGTCGACCCCACTGATGGCTTCATCGTGCAAAGCGAACAGCACCTCAGCCCCCGCCTCACGTTGAAAATCACCCAACTGCAACCCGCCCGCAAGGAGGCCCGATGACCGCTCGCAAACGATGGGCGCTGGCGCTGTTGTGGAGCGGTGCCAGTGCTTGCCAGGCCGCCATGACGGTGAGCGGTCAAGTCCTGCACCCCGGGCCGATCACCCTGCCACCCGAGGCGCGCTTGCTCGACGCGATCACCGCGTCACAACCGGATGCCCAGGGCTATTGGCTGGCGGCGGCGTGGCTGCACCGGCCATTGATCGAGCCCCAGACCCGGCTCAAAGCCGGCGTGCTGTTTGATCTGGATACGTTGCGTCAGGCCGCTTTGGCCGCTGGGCGCGACGGCAGGGCCGACGTCGCGGCGCGCGTGTATCGACAGGTGCAGGCCTTGCCGGTGACTGGCCGGCAACGCGCGGTGCTGGACCCGGTGGCCGTGGAGGTCGGCTTTGCGCCCAACCTGCGGGTCAGCGAGGGTGATCAACTGATCTACCCGGCCAGGCCCGCTAGCGTGCGCATCCTGGGCGCCGTCGCGGCCCCTTGCACCTTGGCGTTCCAACCGATGCGTGCGGCGCGCGACTACCTAGACGAATGCCCTGCGGTGGCGGGTGCCGAGCTCGACTACGTGTGGCTGATCCAGCCCGACGGCCAGGTCACCCGCCTGGGCATTGCCCCATGGAACCGCGAGGCGGCTGCCGCACCTGCACCGGGCAGCACACTGCTGGTGCCGCTGCGCAGCGACGACCTGGAACCGCCCACCCCTGAGCTGAACCAACAACTGGCCGAGTTTCTTGCCACCCAACCCCTGGCTGAGGTCACGCCTTGAAATTATGTATTGCGGCCGTGCTGCTGGTGCCCTGTGGCGTCGCGCATGGCGATCCCCGTTACACCCAGAGTGATTTTGGCGGGGTCGGGCTGTTGCAAACCCTGACCGCGCGCATGGCCCCGGCCGGCGAACTCAGCGTCAATGCCAATCGCACCGCGCCTTACAGTCGCTACAGTTTTTCGGCGCAGCCGCTGGACTGGCTCGAAGGCACCTTTCGCTACACCGCCATCACCAACCGTCCTTATGGCCCCGAATCATTCAGTGGTGGCCAGAGCTACAAGGACAAAGCCGTCGACGCCAAAGTGCGCCTCTACGAGGAAAGCCACTGGTTGCCCCAAGTCGCAGTGGGGATGCTCGACCTGGGGGGCACGGGGCTGTTTTCCAGCGAGTACCTAGTGGCCAACAAGCGTTATGGCGAATTCGATTTCAGTGCGGGCATCGCCTGGGGCTACCTGGGCAGCCGTGGCGATTTCGGCAACCCATTGGGCGCGCTGAGTGATCGGTTCAACGAGCGGCCCACCGCCGAAGGTTCCGGCAATTTCTCCAACGGCTACTTCCGCGGCCGGCCCGCGCTGTTTGGCGGCGTCGCCTACCAGACACCCTGGGCGCCGTTGAGCCTCAAGCTGGAATACGAGGGCAACGACTACCAAAGCGAGCCCCGAAACAACAACCAGCGCCAGGACTCGCCGGTCAACCTCGGGCTGGTCTACAAGGTGGCCGACGCCGTCGACCTGAGTGCCGCCTGGGAACGCGGCAACACGGCGATGTTCGGCATCACCCTGCACACCAATTTCGTCAGCCGCAAGGCACCGGTCAAAACCTACGACCCGCCGGCCCCCACGCTGCCCGCCCAGGCGCCGACCGTCGCGATGGATCAGGTGGATTGGGCCGCGGTGTCCAAGCGTTTGCAGGACAATGCCGGCTATAACGTCCAGCGGATTGCCCAGCGCGGCCCTGAGTTATTGGTGTATGGCGAGCAGCAACGCTATCTCTACAACGCCAAGGCCGTGGGCCGCGCGAGCCGTATCCTGGACGACAGCGTCAATGACCAGATCAGTTGGTTCACCCTGGTGAGCGAGCGGTACGCCATGCCGATCGAAGAAACCAGCGTGCCCCGCGAGACTTTCCGCGAGGTGATTAACCAGCGCGAGGCATTGCAGACCCTGCGTCGCCAGACCGAAGTCAACCCGCCTAGCGCCCAGGCGCAAACGCTGCTCTACACCCAACCGCCCAAGCCCTTTAGCTACGGTGTCGGCCTGGGTTACAAGCAGAACGTCGGCGGGCCGGATGGCCTGCTGTATCAGATTTCCGCCGACCTCGACGCCGAATACCGCTTCACCCGCAACACCTGGTGGAGCGGCCTGCTCAGCGTCAACCTGCTGAACAATTACGATGGCTTCACCTACGACGCCCCCAGCGGCTTGCCGCGCGTGCGTACCGATCTGCGCAAGTACATGACCAGCTCCGATGTGACCTTGCCGACGTTCCAGCTCAACCATGCGGTGCGACTGGATCAGGATCTATACGGCATGGTCTATGGCGGATTACTGGAGTCGATGTATGCCGGTGTCGGCAGTGAAGTGCTGTACCGGCCGATGGGCCAGCGCTGGGCGCTGGGCGCTGATCTGAACTACGTGCGCCAGCGCGGATTCGAGCAGGACTTCAGCCTGCGCGACTACCGCACGGTCACGGGACATATCACCGGCTACACCGACTTGCCGTTCAATACACAGGGGGCGCTGAGTGTCGGTCGTTACCTGGCCCGCGATTGGGGCGCCACCCTGGACCTATCGCGCGAATTCAACAATGGCGTGCGGATTGGCGCGTGGGTCACCCGCACCACCGCGTCAAAAGAAGCCTTTGGCGAAGGCAGCTTCGACAAAGGCCTTTACCTGTCGATTCCGTTCGATGAGTTGATGAGCCTGTCGACGATGCGCCGCGCCAACCTGGTGTGGGCGCCGCTGACCCGCGATGGTGGTGCGCGGCTCAATCGCTCGTATTCGCTGCATACGATGACCGACGGCCGCGACAGTGACCTGTTCTACCGGAACTTCGAGAAAGTCACTGAATAGGCATGGAAGGGGGACGTGAAGTCCCCCTTTTTTTGTCTTAGTAAATGTCTTTGGACAGCAGTGTGAACGGCGTTTTCAGCAGGATCTTGATGTCCAGCCACAGTGACCAGGTGTTGATGTAGCGCAGGTCGATGTCGACGCGCTTTTGCATCTTCTCCAGGGTCTCGGTCTCGCCCCGGCACCCATTGATCTGCGCCAGGCCTGTGATGCCGGGCTTGATACGGTGGCGCGCCATGTACGCGTGAATCTTCCCCGAGTAGTAGTCGTTGTGCGCAACTGCATGGGGCCTTGGACCGACCAGGGCCATGTGTCCTTGCAGCACATTGAACAACTGCGGCAGTTCATCGATGGACGTGCGGCGCATGAACCGCCCCACGGGAGTGATGCGCGAATCGTGGCGGCTGGCCTGGCGTACCTCCTGGTCGTCATGCACACGCATCGAGCGAAATTTCCACACCTTGATCACCTGACCGTTCCAGCCGTGGCGGTCCTGCTTGAAGATCACCGGGCCGGGGGAGGTCAGTTTGATCAGCACGGCGAACAGCAACAGCAGTGGGCTCAGCAGGATGATCGCGAGCAAGGCCAGGCTTTTGTCCAGCAGCGACTTGCTCAGTGCGGCGGTCGGGCGGCTGGTCAGCGGGCTTTCATTGAGGAAAATCGCCGGCAGGCCATCCACCTCGGCCACGCAGTGATTGAGCAGCAGCATGTTATTGAGGTCGGGGACCCAAATGACGTCCACGCTGATCTCCAGCAGGTTGATGTACAGCGCCTCGATGTGGGTGGCTTCCTGCAGCGAATGGGTGATGTACAACCTGCGGATACCGTGCTGCGTGATCAACTGCGGCAGGTCCGGCAGCTCGCCGAGTATCTGCGATTGCACACCTGGGAAGGCGGTCGCCGTGGCACCGACGAGGCCGACCAGCGGCGAGCGTTTTTGCCGGGAAAGTGTTTTCGCAAGGTCGGCGGCAAGTTTGCCAGTGCCAATGATCAACGACTTATGCCGCTCGTGAAGTTGCCCGTGGTAATAGCGGGAAAGACTGTGGATGGGGATGTAACAGAGCGCCAGCACGGCATAACTGATTGCCGCCCACAGCAGCAGGATTTCGATGGGGAACAACGCATTGGCATTGCAGGCGATGCCCACCGCAATCAGTATCAGCAGGGTAAGTAACCAGCCCATGAAGAGTCTGCCCAATCCCACCGCGTAATCATCTTTCTTACTGTAGACATCACACAACATATAGGCAGGGATCGAGGCCAATATACTAAAGGCGGCCAATACCCGATAGTGATATTCAAGCTGGCCGGTCTTTAAAATAACCAATGCAAATAACAGCGCGACGACCAAACTTGAGGCCAGCGTCCACTGCCCCCAAAAGGTCAGACCTTTGGGGGTTAGGTTACGATGCATTCTCCGGTTATTCAGCATACTACTGCTCCCAGTGTTGACCACTCGCGGTGGCAGGCTTAAGCGAGATGTGGCGTTAAAACGGCCAAATGACAGGCACGCGTAAGCGCGCACAGATTGATACTAATCAACGGCAGGGGGCAGTGGCTGACGACTTATAACAGGTGCATGGCAATAGTTGATTAGTTGTTGGATGAGGGCAGATTGTTATAAAAAGGCAGATATAAGGGCGTCATTAACGCCAAGAATATCGAGTGTCGGATTATTATTGGTTTTTTAGCGGCATTGCTGAGAAAGCTCGACGGTGTTTTTTATTTTCTGTGTCAAGCAATAGCCACGGTTTCTCACCGAACGGAACAAACGCTCGCCATCGTTGACACGCCTGAATTTATCCTGAAGTCGACTGAGGCACATTTCCAGGCCTCGGTATAATTCAGGTTCGCGACCAATATTGCGAATAAGTTCTTCTTTACTCACCACACGTTCTTCATGGTGTAACATTTTTTTGATAAGTGCTGATTCAATCGTGGTCAAGGAAATGCGTAGGCCACCTTTGACCAACATTCGATCATGGTGTGTCAGTATCCAGAAGTCGGGCGCGTGTACCGCGGGTTTTTCGGTGTAGGTATTCAGTGTTTTTTGATGCCGGTCGACGCTGCGAAGCTGAACCTTGAAGTCAAGATTGTTATAGGGTTGCAATTTATTATAAGGGTCGGGCGTCGATACAGTATGAGGGTTGTTAAACTTTTCGATTGCCGGATAATTAGTGTAGCGTTGATTGAAATAATGCTTGGCAAGCGATGGCGCGCTTGTTGCCGGTGATGTAGCGGGATGCTCTTCTGGGGTCGCTCGTGACGGGCAAGCGATGTCGTCATACAGTAACTCCGTATTCGACGCAAAGTCGGGCAGCACGATAAATGCAGTCATTGCTGTGGACAGGTGTTTTTTAAGTGCGCTCATAGTGTTCACCGTGGTCAGGGGAGTAGAACTTTACAGATTTTCAGCGGGCGAGTAATAGCCGCCCTGAAAGTAATTGAAAGGTAAGCGTTTAGCGAGCGTCGCACTGTCAGAAAACTCAACCATATCCGCAATGAACGAGACTCGGGTGGCGCTGATCAGCTCTAGCATGCGGTCGTAGAGTCGGTCGAACAGATCGGAGCGCGTGTTCAGACTCAATCGCAGGGCCGAATCCGGAAACGGCATTTTTATGTAGTCATAGAGCTTTAATTCGATCAGCAGGTCAGCCTGCTTTGTATCGAGTGTGTAGTTATTGTAGGCGAGCTTGATACCACTTCGGTCTTTCAGGGTATAAAGCTGACGCACCATCGCGCGGCGTTCTGTGGGACCAGGGAGCGCATCCAACGGATTTTCTACACTGATAACGAGTTGTTGCTTATATGTCTCCAGGGTGTGCGCGGCCTGGATAAGTTCCTTGAGCGTGTCTTCGTACATAAGCGCCGACTGCTCGATTCGCAGGAATTTATGAGTCGCCGGCTGCGCAGAGGCGGGTGGTAGATGACGGATATTGGTAGTCGTGCGTCGTTCGAAACGCGACAAGGCATCACTGTAGGCGCATTTAAGTTGAATGCGATACAACGGGTGCAAGTGCTCCGGAAGGTTGAGCAGATTGCGTTCGCTGGTGATGCGGATCTCATTACCCCAAAGTGCGTAACTTCGTTCAACTATCGCTTGCCTGAAAAGCTTTAGTTCAGCTATTTCAGCAGGTGATGTCTTTTCGCTAGTCACGATGCGCACGCTCCTGGAGAGGCTGAAAATGATTGGCGGAAATAATCCCGCGGCTCAATTTGTAGCCGTAGCCACGGATGTTCTGAATGACATTTTCGCCATAGCGAGCCTTTATTTTGCTGCGCAGACGGCTGATGGATTTTTCCAGGGCTCGAGAGTCGTAGAATTTGGTATTGAGCCCCATTACCCCGGCGATCTCATCGTGACTGAGCAGTCGACTATGGATCAGGGCTTCGAGGACTTTCATTTCGACGAAGGAGATTTCGAGTTTTTCGCCATTGCCGAAAATGCACATCCGATCCTGGTCCAGAATGAGTTTGCAGTAGTTCAAACGATACGTCTCATTGAGAAACGCATCGACTAAACAAAACTTTTCCTCAGGCGCGGTGTGTGTGACTTTTAGGCAGTAATCCGCACCGGCCAAATAATATTTGGTTTTGCTTTGGGTTGAGGCAAAGGTAACGAAAACAACTATGAGGCAGGCCGGATTTTTAGTCCTGATCTTCTTTATGATGTCCAGGGCTTGGCCGCTGGCAGAGGGAGTATCGATTTCTATGATGATGGCGCGATAATCGGCGTGGTCTTCCTGGTGGTCGATTAGTTGGCTGTAGCTGCGTGTGTCGACTTTTAAATCATTCGGTACCGTGCGAACTATAAGCGCTCTAAAATCCTCGGTTTTAGACGCGGTCCGTGAAATAGCGAGGACGTTGGAAAAGTGCATCACCTACTCCCTTTTCTGGCATGCAATGCCGACAGTTCAATCGCTGCTAGCGTTTAGATACTAATCGAATTGATTACGCCAAAACGTGACAAATTTTAACATTCATCACTTGATTTTAAAGGCGATAGCGGGGTGAGAGGGGGGTGTTGCGGGGGGCGTTGCGCGGAGGTACACGTATGCTAGTACAGATTGTTAGTGTGCGATAAGTATCTTAGGGCAAATGGTTTTTTTGCATCAGGTGATTTAGTTTTTTCTATAAGTGTGGCCCGGTGATGGCTCGACTAATTCCCTTGAAACTCCAGGGTTTTACCTGGGAAGCCAGCGCCATGTCGCTACGGCTCCGCTCCGCCACCCCCTGCCCGGTGCCGTCGATTCCGCGCTTGCGTGAGCGCTCCCGCAGGTGAAGCGACTGCTTAAGCTAATGCAAAAAAGATATTTATTGACGTTTTTTAAGATCGTTTAGCTTGGTTGCTCCCACAAGACGTTCATGGAGTGAGCCGCCGATGCTGCAATCTATTACCGCCTTGCCGCTGCTGGACCTGTCGCTGCTCGATGGCAGCCCGGCGCAGCGCGGCGCATTTCTCGATGAGCTGCGTTTTGCGGCGCGGCACATCGGCTTCTTCTACCTTACGGGTCACGGTATCGCCCCGGCGTTGCTGGCGCAGGTGCAACAGCAGGCGCGGGCTTTTTTCGCCTTGCCCGAGGCAGAAAAACTGGCCGTCGGCATGCTCAACTCCGCGCACTTTCGCGGCTATAACCGCGCAGCTTCGGAAATCACCCGCGGCCAGCCGGACCTGCGTGAGCAGTTCGACGTCGGTGCCGAGCGCGAACCCTTGGCCGTCGATCAGCACCCTGCGGCCTGGGCACGCCTGCAAGGCCCCAATCAATGGCCGGCGGCGCTGCCCGAGCTCAAGCCCTTGGTGTTGGCCTGGCAGCACGCGATGACCCAGATGTCGTTGCGCCTGCTACGTGCATTCGCCCAGGCCTTGTCCCTGCCCGAGAACGCGTTCGACGCGCTGTACGGCGACACGCCCAACGAACATATCAAGCTGATCCGCTATCCCGGCCGCCATGCCGGGCAAAGTCGCCAGGGTGTCGGCGCGCACAAGGACTCCGGCTTCCTGAGTTTCCTGTTGCAAGACCAGCAGGCCGGTTTGCAGGTAGAAGTGGAGGAGGGCCGCTGGATCGACGCCGCGCCGCGCCCCGATACGCTGGTGGTGAATATCGGCGAACTGCTGGAGCTGGCCAGTAACGGCTATCTGCGTGCCACGGTCCACCGCGTAGTCTCGCCGCCGGTGGGCAGCGAACGCTTGTCCCTGGCATTTTTCCTCGGCGCGCAACTGGATGCGGTGGTGCCGGTGTACCAACTCGCGCCCCAACTGCTGCGCGATGCCCACGGCCCCACCAGCGATCCGCGCAACCCGTTGCTGCGCGACGTCGGCTGGAACTACCTCAAGGGCCGCCTGCGCTCCCACCCGGATGTCGCCCAGCGCTTCTACGCCGACGCCACACTGCCCCACGCTCTGTCCGCCTGATCAGGAGATCACTCTGTTGAAGACATCCGCACTTACCCTGGCGGCCTTGCTGGCCGCTTTCAATGTGTCGGCCGCCGATGCCTTGCGCGTCGCCGCCGACCCGATTCCCCACGCGCAAATCCTCGAATACGTGCAGAAGCTCGACCCGAGCCTGAAGCTGAACATTATCGAGATCCCCAGCGGCGTGAACTCCAATGAGTTGTTGGCCCATGGCGATGTCGACGCCAATTATTTCCAGCACCTGCCGTATCTCAAGTCCCAGGAACAGGCGCTCGGCCAGAAGTTCGTCGTGGCGGCCACCGTGCATATCGAACCGTTGGGGATCTATTCGCACCGCCACACCCGTTTCGACCAGGTGCCCGACAAAGGCACCGTCGCCGTGCCGAATAACGTCACCAACCTCAGCCGCGCCCTGTACCTGTTGCAAGCCAATGGCCTGATCACCCTAAAGCCGGGCTTCAACGATGCGTCCAAGGACCAGGCCACGCCCAAGGACATTGCCGAGAACCCCAAGCACCTGAAGATCCTGGAAATCGAATCGCCGCAAATTCCCCGGGCGCTGGAGGATGTCGACCTGGCGGTGATCAATGGCAACTTCGCCCTTGAAGCCGGGCTGCAACCGGCCAAGGATGCGCTGGGGCTGGAAAAGGCCCAGGGCAACCCTTACGCGAATATTCTGGTGACCACGCCCAAACTGGCGCAGGACCCACGCATCCAGCAACTGGCCAAGGACCTGCGCTCGCCGGCGGTGGCCAAGTTCATCAGCGAGAAATATGCCGGTTCGGTGATCCCGGTGGCGCTCGAATGATCGTCGTCGAGGGCGTCAGCAAAACCTACGCCGACGGCCAGCCGGCGGCGTTGGATAACGTGTCGCTGCAGATCGCCGACGGCTCGATCTTCGGCATCGTCGGCCGCAGCGGCGCGGGTAAAAGCACCTTGCTGCGCTGCCTTAACCTGTTGGAGCGACCGACGTCCGGGCGCATCCTCATGGATGGCCAGGACCTGACCCGGTTAACGGACAAGGCGCTGCGCCAGCAACGCCAGCGCATCGGCATGATCTTCCAGGGGTTCAACCTGCTGCACTCGCGCAATGTGGCGGATAACGTCGCGGTGCCTTTGGAGATTGCCGGGCTGCCCAAGGCCGAGCGTGCCGTGCGGGTGGAGGAGTTGCTGGCGTTGGTTGGCTTGAGCGACAAGGCGGCGGCGTTTCCTGCGCAACTTTCCGGTGGGCAAAAGCAGCGCGTCGGCATTGCCCGCGCACTGGCCGCGCGCCCGGCGTATCTGCTGTCGGATGAAGCCACCAGCGCCCTGGACCCGGAAACCACCGCCTCGATCCTGGCGCTGTTACGCGATATCAACCGGCAGCTCGGGGTGACCATCGTGTTGATCACCCATGAGCTGGACGTGGTCAAGGCCATCTGCGACAGCGCGGTATCCCTGGCGGCGGGGCGCGTGGTGGAAAGCGGCACGCTGCTGCAACTGCAGGCCGACCCGTCATCGCGCCTGGGCCGCTCGCTGGCGCCCAGCCTGCAAGGGGTGAGGGCTGTATGAAAACCGACTGGAATGAGGTGCTCCAACTGCTGCTCAACGCCACCGGCGAAACCCTCTACATGGTGCTGCTGGCAGGGCTGTTCACCTTATTGATCGGCCTGCCGCTGGGCGTGTTGCTGTTTATCAGCCGCGCGGGTGGGCTGTCCCCGCTGCCACGGCTCAATCGTGCGTTGGGCGCGGTGATCAACCTGGGGCGTTCGTTGCCGTTTGTGGTGATGTTGATCGCGTTGATTCCGCTGACCCGCCTGATTGTCGGCACCACCTTGGGCAGCACGGCCGCCGTGGTGCCGATCACCATTGGCGCTTTTCCATTTTTCGCACGCATTGTCGAGGCCGCCCTGGACGAAGTGGACAAGGGCCGCATCGAGGCGATCGTGGCGATGGGCGGCGATATCCGGCATGTGATTTTCAAGGTGCTGCTGCCCGAAGCCTTGCCGGCGCTGGTGGCCGGGGTCACGCTGACCCTGGTGATGCTGATCGGCTTTTCATCCATGGCCGGGGTGATCGGTGGCGGTGGTTTGGGCGACTTGGCGATTCGCTACGGCTACCAGCGTTTCAACAACCAGATCATGGTGGTGACGGTGGTGGTGTTAGTGGTGCTCGTGCAGGGCGTACAAAGCCTGGGGGATCGCTGCGTGAGGTCGTTGGCGCATCGCCGATAAACGCTTTTGCGCTTATTGACCACGGCATGCTCAACGGTCGCGCACGGCCTTGAGCAACAGCGTTTCGAAGGCTTGCTGTACCCCTGGCCCATCACTGTGGGCCACGTTGAAACGCATCGAGTCACGCAGTGCCGGGTCGTAGCCGAACAACGCCCCCGGCGCCAGCACCATGCTTTGCTTCAACGCCTGCTGGGCCAACTGTTCACCGTTCACCCCCGGCGGCAGGCGGGCCCAGATGAACATGCCGCCTTCATACGCCATCGGCAATTCGCAGCCACAGCGCTTGAGCCATTGTTCGACACGCCCGCCGGCCTCCAGCAAGTGCTGCACCATGCGTTTGCGGTGCCGGGCGTAACTGCCTTCGCTGAGCAGGCGATAGACGATCTGCTCGAACAGCTCCGAGGTCACGCCGCCGCTCATCAACTTCATATGGGTCAGGTTGGCCGCCAGTTGCGGCGCGGCCACCACGTAGCTGACGCGGGTGTTGGCGCTGAGGATTTTCGAGAAGCCCGACAGGTAGGTGACCTGGTCCAGCCCTGCGACGGCGGCCAGGCGCGGTGGCGGGTTGGGGTGCAGGTCGCCGTAGAGGTCATCCTCGATGATATGGCAGTGGTACTGCCGGGTCAGTTGCAGCAGGCGAAACGCCTGGTTGGGGCTGAAAGAATGCCCGGTGGGGTTATGCAACACGCTGGTGGTGAGGTACAGGCTGGGGCGATGTTCGGCCAGTAACTGCTCGAGTGCGGCGAAATCGAAGCCATCGGGGCGACGCTCGATCGTCACCACCTTGACCCCGTGCAGGGCCAGGTTGGCGTGGAAGTTGAAGTAGCAGGGCGCGTCGAGCAGCACCGTGTCGCCCGGGCGGGCGAGCAGGCGCATGAGCATGTCCAGGCCTTGCAGGGTGTTGGGGGTGGTGATGATTTGCTCGACGGGCACCGACAGCCCTTCGGCATGCAGCTTATGTTGCAAGGCCTGGCGCAAGGGCAATAACCCGGCCGGCGTGCCCATCCCGGCAAGGCGCAGCGACGGCGCGCGCACCACGCTGCGCATGGCTTGGCGCAGCGTTTCGCTGTCCAGCCATTGCTCCGGTAAATGCCCGCCACCGGGGCGCCATTCGCCATTGACGCTGACCAAGGGCCGGCGCAGGACACTGAGCAGGTCCTGGGGCAACAGGTCGACCCAGCTCGACGACGCGGGGCGGGCGGTGTCCGTCGCCACGAAGTAGCCGCGACCCTGGCTCGACGTCAGCAGGTTGCGTCCGCGCAGGCGGTCCAGGGCTTCGTTGAGGGTGAACTTGCTGACGCCCAGGGTCTGGGTCAGCTCACGCACCGACGGCAACTTGCTGCCGGGCGCCCATTCGCCGTTCTCGATCGCCTGGCTGAACGCCTCGACGATCTGCTGCACCTTGGGTGAGCCTGCCCGAAAGGCGATGGCGGATACAAACATGCGGCTTCCTTGTCTTTGCCGGTGATTTTACCGGTGAAGTAGGGCTGGATTAGGCACGACTTTACCTGCCTTGTGCAATGCCGCTGCCCTAGACTGCCGACCATCTGGCCACTTTCTGGCTGTCTTCCCAAGGTCCAAGGCCATGACAACCGCGCTGACCCTCTCTTCGTTCCTCTACTTTCTGTTGTTTTGCGCCACCGTGACGTTCAGCCCCGGCCCCATGACCTTGCTGCTGCTGAGCCTGGGCTTGAAGGACGGCCTGCGCAGCTCGATCCCGGCGCAGATCGGCGCCAGTGTGGCGTACCTGATCTCCATCCTGATCTTTGCCGTGGGCTTCTCGGAATTGATCAAAGGCAACCTCGCCATCACCCAGAGTATCCAGATGGTCGGCGTCGCCTACATCCTCTACCTGGCCTACAAACAGTGGACCGGCAGCGGCGTGTCCAGCGGCGCGGTCGTTGCCGTGGAAGGCGGGCGCAGCCTGTTCGGCAAGGGCTTGCTGACCGGGTTTTCCAACCCCAAGGCGATCATTATGTTCAGCGCCGTGTTCCCACAATTCGCCGGGGCCGGGGAGCACAACTCGATGACGGACATCGCCATCCTCGGGTTGACCTTCCTGGTGCTGCAATTTGCCAGCGGCTGCCTGTATGGCTATTTCGGCCAGCGCATCAAGCCGGTACTGGAAAACCCCCGGCGGCGGGTATGGCTACAACGAATCACCGCGCTGCTGCTGCTGGGCGTCGCCGGGATGCTGGCACGGGGCTTTTCCGACTGACGACGGAGAGCTTATGAGCGGTAGTGGCGATATGACGTTGCCCTGATAGACTCCAGGCACTCACTCAGGATCGCACGCCACCATGCCAGCCGCCGGAGGAAATGGAGTTCCGCTCGCTACCCGCTTATACAAATCCCGCACGTTGGGGCTGACGCTTGGCTTTGCCTGTGTGGCGTTCGGCATGTATCCGCTCAACCCACCGCCTTGGGTGTGGGTGTTGATGGTGATCAACGGCTTTGTCTGGCCGCATCTGGCTTATCAATGGTCGCGCCGTACCGCCAACACCTTGCATTGTGAACGCCGCAACCTGCTGTTCGATTCGTTTTGCGGCGGCTTCTGGGTCGGCGCCATGCACTTCAACCCACTGCCCAGCGTCACCACCCTGTCGATGATGACCATGAATAATGTGGCCATCGGTGGTACCCGTTTCATGCTGGCGGGCTGGGTGGCGCAGGCGTTGGGCGTCGGCGTGGCGCTGCTGATCTTCACCCCGGCGTTCATCAGCATGACCACCCAGGCGCAGCTGTACGCCTGTTTGCCGATCCTGATGCTGTATCCGCTGGCCCTGGGCTGGATTTGCTATCGCCAGGCCGTGAGCCTGGCCGGGCACAAGCGCGAGCTACTGGCCCTGAGTCGTACCGACAGCTTGTCCGGCCTGCTCAACCATGGCGCGTGGAAGGACCATCTGGACATCGAGTTCCAACGCTGCCACCGCGAGCCGCAGGGCGCGGTCATTGCCCTGATCGACATCGATCACTTCAAAGTGATCAACGACACCTACGGCCATGTCACTGGCGATATCGTCCTGTGCCAGCTCAGTAAAGTGCTGCGCCAGAACCTGCGCGCCACCGACCTGGCCGGGCGCTACGGTGGTGATGAGTTCTGCGTGATCCTGCCGGGCGTGCCGCTCAACCGGGCCACGGAAGTCATGGATACCCTGCGTGATCGCTTCAATGCGCTGGCCTATGTTCAGGACCCGACCCTGCGTGCCAGCTTGAGCATCGGCCTGGCGCCTTTTCAGCCCGGGCATGCCGATGCCACCAGTTGGCTCAACGATGCCGACCAGGCGTTATACGAAGCCAAGAGCAGCGGGCGCAACCGGGTCAGCGCGGTGCAGGGCCCTTGGTTGAGGTCGGTCTAGTGGGGTAGGGTGTGACGATCCCTCCCAATAAAAACAAGGATCGGCTCATGCTCTTCACCTTCCCCCGTACTCTTTTGGCCGCGACCCTGGCCGTGTCCTTCGCACTCCCGGCCTACAGTGCCGAACCCCACTCACAGATCCAGGCGGCTGCCGAACAGTCCCAGGCCGACGCGCTGAAACTGCTCGAGCGGCTGGTCAACATCGACTCGGGTTCCGGCTACGGGCCGGGCCTGACCCAGGTCAGCGACATCGCCGTCGATGAGCTCAAACAGCTGGGCTTCAGCATTGAACACGTACCGGATGCCGCGGCCAACAGCAGCCACGTGATCGCCACCCTCAAAGGCACCGGCAAGGCCAACATCCTGCTGATGGCCCACATGGACACCGTATTCAAAGAAGGCTCGGCCGCCGCCCGTCCGTTCCACATCAAGGACGGTCGCGCCTACGGCCCCGGCGTGATGGATGACAAGGGCGGTATCGTCGCCGGTATCTACGCGCTGAAAGTCCTGAAAAGCCAGGGCTTCACGGACTATGCGCAGATCACCTTCCTGCTCGACGCCAGCGAAGAAACCGGTTCCGAGGCCGCCTCAGCGCTGATCCGCAAAACCGCCAAGGCCCACGACGTGACGTTGAATCTCGAGCCCGGTCGCCCGGCGGATGGCCTGGTGGTGTGGCGCAAAGGCAGCGCCACCGCCGTGGTCGAAGTCAAAGGCAAAGCCGCTCACGCCGGCGTCGCCCCGGAACTGGGGCGCAACGCTGCGATGGAAGCTGCCCACCAGATCCTGCAACTGGGCATGCTGGGCGATGCAGAAAAGAAAACCACCATCAACTTCACCGTGCTTCAGGCCGGTGATCGCGTCAACGTGATTCCTGATCAGGCGACGGCCAAGGCCGATGTACGTGCGGCGTTGCCGGAAGAGTTCGACCGCATCGAGAAAGACCTGGCGCGGGTATCGGCCAACAAGTTGATCCCCGAGACGCAAGTGACGACCAGCCTGCTGCGCGGTCTGCCGCCGATGCCACAGACGCCGGAATCGGACAAGTTGGTGGCGATTGCCCAAGGCATTTATGGCGAGCTGGGGCGCACGCTGACCATTGAAGGCAGTGGCGGCGCGGCGGATGCGAGTTTGTCGGCCGGGGTAGGAACGCCGACCCTGGATGGGTTTGGGATTGTCGGTGGGAATATCCACACGCCCGAGGAATATGCGGAGGTGGGGAGTGTGGCGCCGCGCATTTATTTGTTGAGCCGTATGATCATGGAGTTGGCGAAGCGCTGACTTGAGGTTCCCGGGGAACGTTCTGTGAGGACCTGCTGATTGTCCTATGCATAGAACGAACAAGGTCGCGTTTACCGGCTAGTACCCAGGGCTCGAGGGGCTTAGGGTGTAGGCACTTTGGAGGTACACCATGAAAAAACTCATCGGCATCTACACCAGCCCCCGTGCCCATTGGGTCGGCGACGGTTTTCCGGTGCGCACGCTGTTTTCCTACGACACCCTGGGCAAGCACATCAGCCCATTTTTGTTGTTGGATCACGCCGGCCCGGCCGATTTCACCCCGACCGCACAACGTCGCGGCGTCGGCCAGCACCCGCATCGCGGCTTTGAAACCGTGACCATCGTCTACGACGGCGAAGTCGAGCACCGCGACTCCACCGGGGCCGGCGGCACGATCGGCCCCGGCGACGTGCAATGGATGACCGCCGCCAAGGGCATCCTCCACGAAGAGTTCCACTCCGAAGCCTTCGCCCGTCGCGGCGGAGTGCTGGAGATGGTGCAACTGTGGGTCAACCTGCCGGCCAAGGACAAAATGGCCGACGCCGGCTACCAGACGATTGTCGACGGCGATATTCCGCTGCTGCCGTTGGCCAATGAGGCCGGCCAACTGCGCCTGATTGCCGGTGAGTTCGCGGGCGCAAAAGGCCCGGCACACACCTTCACGCCCATCGACGTGTGGGACCTGCGCCTCAACGCCGGCAAGGCGCTGACCCTGGACCTGCACGCCGGACGCAATACCGCGCTGGTGATCTTGCGCGGTACGGTGCTGGTCAATGGCGAAGAAATCGCGCGCCAGGGGCAATTGGCGCTGTTTGAGCGCGACGGCACGCAACTGTCCCTGGAGCCCAGCGACGACGCCAGGGTGCTGCTGCTCAGCGGCGAACCGATCGACGAGCCGATCGTCGGGCATGGGCCGTTCGTGATGAATACCGAGCAGGAGATCCATCAGGCGTTTGCTGATTTTCACTCCGGTAGTTTTGGCCAGATGCAGCACTGAAAGGTTGACGCTAACCCGAATGTGGGGGCGGGTAAGCCCCCACATTTCGCTCCGCGCTATACCCCCACATCCCCATTTCATGCGATCTTCTCGGCATTCACCCTGGAGTCGTCTGGATGCCCTCATTTATCGCTGATCACCCCATGTTGTGCGCCCTGGCGCTGATTTTTATCGACATCGGTGTATGGCGCCTGATTTCCGCTGACCTGGCTAACTGGAAGCTGGCGGCGCGGCTGGTGATTTTTGCGGTGTTCAGCGCCGTGTTGTTCAACGACGGCATGAACCCGATGCTCGTCGCGCCGTATGCCGACAACACCGCGTTGCACCTGGCCGCTACCGCGTTGCAGATCGGTTGGTGGCTGTTCGCGGCGCGGACCCTGACGGTGTTGCTCGGCGCGGTGATGATGCAGCGCGTCGGCCATACCGGTCGCCTGTTGCAGGACCTGCTGGGCGCGGTGATTTTCCTGATTGCGATCATCGCCGCCATGGCCTACGTGCTCGACCTGCCGGTCAAGGGCGTGCTTGCGACCTCCGGTGCGGTGGCGATCATCGTCGGCCTGGCGTTGCAAAGCACCCTCAGCGATGTGTTTTCCGGGATCGTGCTCAACACCACCAAGCCGTACCAGCTCGGTGACTGGATTTCCATCGACGGCACTGAAGGCCGCGTCACCGATATCGACTGGCGTGCCACACGCTTGCAGACGTCCCAGGGCAGCATGGCGGTGATCCCCAATTCGTTGGCGGCCAAGGCCAAGATCATCAATTTCTCGCGCCCGGCGGATATGTTCGGCCTGTCGGTCTGCCTGCAAGTCAGCCCCCACGCACGTCCGCAAACCGTGATCGAGGCGCTGGAGCGGGCGATGCAAGGTTGCCGGCCGCTGCTGGCCAAGCCGGCGCCGAACGTGGCGTTCAAAACCTCGTCCAGTGGCGGCGTCGAGTATGAAATCAGCGGCTTTGTACCGGCGATGCTACTCAAGCGCGAAGTGCGCAATCAGCTGTACGACCTGGCTTTCCGGCACCTGCAGGCGGCAGGCGTCGGTTTGCTGTCGGCCACCGAAAGCAGCACGCCGCCGGCGCTGTCAGGTGCGCGGGCGTTGCTGGAGCGCTCGTCGATTTTCTCCACTTTGCGCCAGGAAGAGAAGGACACCTTCAGCCAGAATATGACCCTGCACAGCTACCGTGCTGGCGAGATGATCCTGCCGGCGGGGGAAGTCAGCGATCATTTGTTTATCGTCGAAACCGGCGTGGTCTCGGTGATGCTGAACAAGGGCGGGCACACGTTCGAAGCCGGGCGCATGGGGCCGGGGGAAGTGATCGGCGAGGCCGGGATCTTGTCCGACGAGGCCGCGCTGGCGGACTTCTGCGCCAAGACCTACTGCACCCTCTACCGCGTCGAGAAGGAATACCTCAAGCCGTGCCTGGATGCGCGGCATGACATCGGCGAAGCGATGAAAGCGCTGCTGGATTTTCGCGTGCATACGGCGCAGACCCTGACCCAGGAAGCGCCGGTGGTACCGGTGAAGAAGGGCTTCCTGCACTGGTTGCGCAAGCGCGGGCTGTAAATCGATCAGGGCGCGATGCTCCCCTCCAGCCGCCGGGTCATGTCGTTGAGGGCATGCGCGCCGGAGCATGGCGGCACCGCTCTCCTGATGGGGCGGCATCACCGTGAGGTATGACGTGCGCGTGAAGTGGCAATGACAGCCCCCGTAATGATCAACACTGCGGGAATCATCAGGATCGGCTTGGCGTCGCTTTGCCCCACCGCAATCAGCAGTAGCGTGGAGAACAGCGGTGCCAAGTAAGACAAGGCGCCAAGCATCGCCAGATTGCCGTGCTTGGTCGCGTGATCCCAGGCGAAAAAAGCCAGACCTACGGGACCGAGTCCCAGGGCAATGATTGCCGCCCACTGGACCACGTCAGGCCGCACCGTGGTTTCGAAAGCCAAGTGGCACAGCAACCCGGCGACTGCCACCAGGCCGCAAATGCCACCGATGATGCTGCTCGGAACATGGCTGAAACGCCGGTTGACCACTGAATAGATCGACCAGACCCAGGCACAGGCAAAGGCTGCGGCGTAACCGACAACCGGCATCGACAGGCTTTCACCCTGGGCGCGCGGTTGCATGATAAAGGCCGTCCCCGCGAGGCCCAGCAAGGCGCCCAGCAGTTGGCGCTTGCGCAGTGACGCGCCGCTAGAAAAGCTCGACAGCAGGACGATCAGTAACGGCCATAGATATGCGATAAGGCTGGCTTCAGCCGCGGGCGCAGTCTTCAGGGCAAAGAAATACAAAGCGTGATAGACGAAGATGCCGACAAATCCCGTTGCCCAGGCACCCCAGGGCTGACGCCAACCGCTGAACCCTGCCGCGCCGCGCAGGCCTAGCACGCACACGCTGGCCAAGAACGCGACCGCGAAGCTCGAAGCCAGCAACTGAAAGGCCGGGATCCCTGCGGTCAAGGTGGTCAGCAGCGCCAGGCACGCCCACAAAAACACCGCTACCACGCCGATCAGAGTGGCACTTGCGGCACCTTTAGCCAGGGTGATGGATGCGTTGGAAGTGTTCATGCAAGCCCGCCTAGGGATAATCCTCAAGCGGGAACAATAGAAAGGTTGCGAGAGCGAGTATTGATCAGACCTGCCAAAAAATTGTCCGGGACTGCTGTTTTTTCAGTGGTCTTGCGCTTGTTTACGCACAAAGGCCGGCGTCAGATTGCGGGCTTTCTTCAGGGCATGGGTCAACGCACTCTGGTCGGCGTAACCCGCGCGATGCGCGATATCGATGATCGGCAGAGCAGTCTGGCGCAGCAGATCGATGGCCAGGTTCAGGCGCAAGTTCGCTATGTGAGAAAACGGTGTGGTGTTCAGGTGCTGCCTGAACAGGACATACAAGCGGCGCTCGCTGGTGCCCGCATTACGCGCAATCTCATGCACGGTTAGGGTCGTACTCAGGTGCTGCTCGATATAGGCCAGCGCTCGAGCGAGGATGAACTGCGCGGGGGCGTTCGGCGCAACGTCGGGCTGCAATAGGGAGCACAACAGCAACCGGCTCCATGACTCGGCCATCGCGAGTGAGGCGGTCAACCGTGGTCCGTTGCTGCTGGCGTAATCGAGTAAATGACGGATGTCGGGCCCGAGCGCAAAAAAGCGTTTGTCATGGAGTGGGTCCAGTAACGCAAGCGTGTTGTTCTGCTCCTCGCCACGCTCGGTCGAAACGTCCAGCACCAGGAAACGGTTACGGGCGTTGGTCAGGAACGTATGCCGGGCGCCGGCGGCAATCACCACGCCCTGGCTCGCATCGACCTTGCCACCTCGACCGTCGACCTCAATCTCCATTGAGCCGGATTGAGGAAGCACTATTTGATGAAAGTCATGTTCGTGGAGCTCAACCTGACCCGAGTAGGAGCGCAACGAGAGCGCGAACGATTGGGGGGCGTTGGTGCTCATCCAGGACACTCCGAGTGTTGAGGCGCTTATCCTACGGCACCGTCCCACTCGGAGGCCAGCGCGTTCCTGGCGGCAATCACGAGAGCAAGACGCCGACCTTCTGCGGCGCTTCGAAGGGCTCAGCGCACCAGGCACGGGCGCTTGTTATCGAAGCTCCAGCCGGGAATCAGGAACTGCATGGCCACGCTGTCATTGCGCGCGCCCAGGCCCATGCCCTTGTAGCGTTCGTGGGCCTGGGCCACGGCGTCCATGTCGATCTCCACGCCCAGGCCCGGTTTGGCCGGCACCTGGATGTGACCATCGACAATCTGCAACGGCGCCTTGGTCAGGCGCTGGCCGTCCTGCCAGATCCAGTGGGTGTCGATCGCGGTGATAGCGCCCGGTGCGGCGGCCGCCACCTGGGTAAACATCGCCAGGGAAATATCGAAGTGGTTGTTGGAATGCGAGCCCCAGGTCAGGCCCCATTCATGGCACATCTGCGCGACGCGCACCGAGCCTTGCATCGTCCAGAAGTGCGGGTCGGCGAGGGGAATGTCCACTGATTGCAGCTGGATCGCGTGGCCCAATTCGCGCCAGTCGGTGGCGATCATGTTGGTGGCGGTAGGCAGGCCGGTGGCGCGGCGGAATTCAGCCATGACTTCGCGGCCCGAATAGCCGTTTTCCGCGCCGCACGGGTCTTCGGCGTAGGCCAATACCTGATGCTGGTCGCGGCACAGGGCGATGGCTTCCGTGAGTGACCAGGCGCCGTTTGGGTCCAGGGTGATGCGTGCGTCGGGGAAGCGCTCGGCCAGGGCCGTGACCGCTTCGATTTCTTCGGCGCCGCGCAGCACGCCGCCCTTGAGCTTGAAGTCGTTGAAACCGTACTTGGCCTGGGCGGCTTCGGCCAGGCGCACGATAGCGTCCGGGGTCAGGGCGGGTTCATGGCGCAGGCGAAACCAATCGTCTCCATCGGCTTCGCTGCGGTAGGCCAGGTCGGTCTGCTGGCGGTCGCCGATATAGAACAGGTAGCCGAGCATCTTTACCGCGTCGCGCTGCTGGCCTTCGCCGAGCAGGGCGGCCACTGGCACTTCGAGGAATTGGCCGAGCAGGTCGAGCAGCGCCGCTTCCATGGCGGTGACGGCGTGGATGGTGATGCGCAGGTCAAACGTCTGCAGGCCGCGCCCGGCGCTGTCGCGGGCGGCGAAGGTGCGGCGCATGGCATTGAGGATGCTCTGGTACTCGCCGATCGGCTTGCCGATCACCAGGCTGCGGGCGTCTTCCAGGGTTTCGCGGATGCGTTCGCCGCCCGGTACTTCGCCCACGCCGATGTGCCCGGCGCTGTCTTTGAGGATCACGATATTGCGCGTGAAAAACGGCCCGTGGGCGCCACTGAGGTTGAGCAGCATGCTGTCGTGGCCGGCCACCGGGATCACTTGCAGGTGGGTGACGCGCGGGGCGTGGCTGGCGTGGTGCTGGTGTTCTGTGTTCATGCCGATGCTTCCTTATTTGCTCAAGACGGGGGCGGGGTGCAGCGCGTTCGGGGTGTGGGCGCCGGGCCGGGTCTTGGCGAAGAACACCAGGATCGCCGCGAGGATCGAGGTGCCCGCCAGCCCATACAAACCACCCTGGATCGACCCGGTGGTCTGCTCCAGAAAACCGAAGGTGGTGGGCGCGACAAACCCACCGAGGTTGCCGATGGAATTGATCAGCGCGATCACCGCCGCCGCGATGCGCGCATCCAGGTAGCCCTGGGGAATCGGCCAGAACAGTGACGACGCCGACTTGAACCCAATCGCTGCAAAACAGATGGCGACAAAGGCAAAGATCGGCCCACCGGTGGTGGAGAAAAACATCCCCGCCGCGGCAATCAACAGCGCCGTGGCCACCCACGCCTGCTGGTGCTTGTACTTGCCGGCCAGGGCCGCGAACGTGTACATCGCGATGATCGAGATCAGCCAGGGGATGGAGTTGTAGAAGCCCACCTGGATGTCACTCAGGTCGCCCATCTTCTTGATGATGCTCGGCAGCCAGAATGTGGCGGCGTAGATGGTCAGCTGGATGCAGAAATACAGGGCGCAGAACAGCATGATCTGGCGGTCTTTCAACAGCGTGCCCAGGCTCGGCTTGAGCGTGGTGGCGGCGTCACGCTCGCGTTGTTCGCGCTCGATCTCGCCCACCAGCGCGTCCTGTTCTGCGCGGCTGAGCCATTTGGCATCGTGGGGTTTGGAGTCGAGCCAGAACCATACGAAAAAGCACAGCAGCACCGAGGCCATGCCTTCGATGATGTACATCCATTGCCAGCCGTGCAGGCCCAGCCCGTTGATTTGCAGCAGTACGCCGGACAGTGGGCCGGAGATCAGCGAGGCCAGGGCCGAGCCGCTGAGGAAGATCGCAATTGCCTTGCCGCGCTCCACCCCAGGCAGCCAGCGGGTGAAGTAGTAGATCACGCCCGGAAAGAACCCGGCTTCGGCCACGCCCAGCAGAAAACGCAGGATGTAGAAGTGGGTTTCGTTCTGGATAAAGGCCATCAGCGTCGCGGTGATGCCCCAGGTGAACATGATGCGGGTCAGCCAGAAACGTGCGCCGACTTTTTGCAGCAGCAGGTTGGAGGGCACTTCGAACAAGGCATAGCCGATGAAGAACAAGCCGGCACCGAAACCATAGGCGGCCGCGCCGATGCCCAGGTCGTGTTCCATGTGGGTGCGTACAAAGCCGATGTTGACGCGGTCGATGTAGTTGACGATGAACATGATCACGAACAATGGCAGCACATGCTGCTTCACTTTCTTGATCGCGCGGGCCAGGACGGGGTCGAGGGCGGGCGCAGCTGTCGCAGGGCTGGAAGAGGTCACGGGGTAGAACTCCCACGGATTATTGTTGTGCGGGGATGGGTTCAGGGCTGCCGGAGATGCCTGACAACTTGATAGACATCATACAACTGATTTTTTCCATGTGGCAACGTAATTTTCGGCGGCGTGAGCGCGCTGTTGGAGCTGTATTTACTGCTATTAAAGCGGTTTTGTGCTTGATATCCACCGCGTCGATGCAATCGAAGGCAAGCCTTTTTCCACAAAAGCCGTGGCTCGACGTGGCGGAATTTGTTTGTTGTCATACAAGTTGATGGCGGATGGAGATGTTAGTATTGGCCGGGCCCAACCCATGGAATGACCGATGCACAACGACGCCCCCCGCAAGCGCTCCCAGGGCCTTGCCCATGACATCGTCACTACGTTGACCCAGCGCATTCTCCTCGGCCAAATGGCGCCGGGCGAAAAGTTGCCCTCCGAGTCGGCCATCGTTGGCGAATACGGCGTCAGTCGCACGGTGGTGCGTGAGGCGTTGTCGAAGTTGCAGGCGGCGGGGCTGGTGGAAACCCGGCATGGGGTGGGCACCTTTGTGCTCGAGCGGGACCAGCGCCAGGGCCTGCAACTGAACCACGACACCGCCGTCAGCGTGCGTGGCATCCTTGAGTTGCGCCTCGGCCTGGAAACCCAGGCCGCCGCCTTGGCCGCGTTGCGTCGCAGCGAGGCGCAGTTGCAGCTCATGCGCCAGGCCCTCGACGACTACCAGGCCTCGCTGGCCAACAACGACAGCAGCGTCGAACCCGACGTGCGCTTCCATCAGTTGATTGCCCAGGCCACCGGCAACAGCTACTTCACCGATGTGATTTATCACCTGGGCAACTCGGTGATCCCGCGCACGCGCATCAATGCCGAGGAGCGTGGCGATACCGACCTGATGAAGCTGGGCCAGTTGGCGAATCTGGAGCACGAGGCGATCCTCAAAGCGATCCGCCGCCAGGACCCCGACGCCGCCCGCGCCGCCATGTTGTTGCACCTGAGCAACAGCCTGGAACGCATGACCGGCGAGTAGCAGGGGTATTTTCTTCAATACCCGGCTCGCCGGGGTGTTTACCGTGGCCCTTGTTCATCACCACAACAAGGAACCGCAATGAGCTTGATCCTTTCCATGGCCGCCTTCGCGTTGGCCACTTCCATCACACCGGGGCCGGTGAATGTGGTCGCCCTCAGTTCGGGCGCGCGCTTCGGGTTTGCCGCCAGCCAGAAACACGTGTTCGGCGCCGCCGCCGGTTTCACGGTGCTGCTGGTGCTGATCGGCCTGGGGCTGCATGAAGTGCTCGTGCGCTGGCCCATTCTGACCCAGTTGATCCAGTGGGGCGGGGTCGCCTTCCTGCTGTACATGGCCTGGAAACTTGCGGTGGACGATGGCCGGCTGGACGCCGAAGGCACCGCAACGGCGCCGTCGATGCTCTACGGCGCGATCATGCAATGGCTTAACCCGAAAGCCTGGCTGGCCTGCGTGGCGGGGATGGGGTTGTTTGTCGCGGATGGCGACGCCAGGCAAGTATGGCTGTTTGCGGCGCTCTACCTGGTGATCTGCTACCTGTCGGTGGCCTGCTGGGCCTACGCCGGCACGTTTTTGCGGCGTTACCTCAGCAACCCGCAGGGCGTGCGGGTGTTCAACCGTTCGATGGCCGCGTTGCTGGTGGCCAGTGTGGGTTATTTGCTGATGGCTTGAGCACGTCGCGGTACTGCCCCGGCGTGGCGGCGAAATGCTGCTTGAAGGTGCGCTGGAAGTGCGCCTGGTCGGCAAAGCCGGCGGCCAGGGCCACGTCGGCGATCAGTTCGCCGTTGCGCAATTGGGTGCGGGCAAACTGGATGCGCCGGTTCACCAGAAACGCATGGGGCGTCAGGCCGTAATACAGCTTGAACGCGCGGATCAAATACGAAGGCGACAGCTCGGCCGCCAAGCAAATGTCTTCGAGTTTCAAGGCCTGAGTGCAGTGTTCGCGGATGTACTCAGCGGCGCGTTCCAGCTTGTGGTTGACCTCCCGCACCGGCGTGTTCGAAGGGTTCAGGCGCTGCTGCACCTCACTGAAGTAACTCACCAGCACGCTCTGTTTTTGCAGCAGTTCGGCCTGCTCATCCAACAGCACCCGATACAGCTCGATCAGGCCGTTGTACAGCACCGGATCGCGGGTATAGGGCGTATTGAACGGTCGATAGCCCAGCTCGGTGCTGAAACCCAATTGGTGTTGCAGGTCCGTCAGCCAGGGCGTGTCGAGGTAGAGCATGTGATACGACCAAGGCTGGTCGTGGATCGGGTTGCACGCATGCACATCGCCGGGGTTCATCAACACCACCGTGCCGGCACTGATCTGAAAGGTGTCCGCGCCGTGGTGGTAATCGCTGCACCCGGTGGTGATCGCGCCGATGGAAAAGTGCTCATGGGCGTGGCGGGTGTACGTGACCTTACGCCCATCGGCGATGGTCCGCGCTTCGATGAACGGCAAGCGCTCATCGCGCCAGAAGCGCGGCGCTTGTGCAGGGTGAGTGGCAGTGTTCAGCGACATGGCGGTGGCTCCATCCCTCGAGAGATCGAGGGAGGATCATTGCACAGACTGCTGGGACCGTCAGCCTGGAAGTCCGATTTAGTCGCCAGTTGCAGGCGGCGTGGTACGCCGTGGAACCCGGTGCCTTGCTGGTCGATGACCGAAGGTCAGCAGGGTGTCGGGCGTAAGGTCTGCTTCAGGATGGCGTATCGATTGCTTAAAGAAATCAGTGGTGACGTCGATAGGCTGTCATCGCCCACAAGGACCGTTACCCGATGAAATGGCTGAAACTCACTGCCGTACTCACCTTGCCACTGCTTGGCGCCTGCTCCGACTACCACTACAAAAACTATCAGGGCGACTGGGCCCCGGAAAAACTCCAGCCTGTCGACCTCTCCAATGGCGCGCCCGACGCCGCGCTGGTGTACTTCGACACTTGGCGTGAACGTGAGCTGGGCGTGCCGTTTCACCGCCTGGCCCTGGCGATGGAAGTCGACGGTGTGCCATTGCCCGGCGCGGGTCGCCACTCGATCCTCAACGTCACCGGCGAATAAGCCCTGAAACTGGCCCCCGGCAAACATTCGCTACGCTGGTGCAACGTGTCGATGAATGCCCTCGGCACCGGTGGTGCGTTCTGCAACAACGGCGCGGACGACGTGGAGTTCAAGGCCGGCCAGCGTTACGTGGTGACCTACCGCCTGACCGCAAGCACCAAGGGTATCGGGCCGAACTACAGCACCCAATACCACACCTATTCGAGCATCAAGAACCTGGATACCCAGGAAATCATCTATCCGCCTGTCGGTACCGGCACGTTGATCTCCAACGAGTAAACGCCTGAATCTCACAGCTGTTTAGACAGAAACACCCGGCTGCTGCCCTCGGGTTCACAGGGTATTTCGCCAAACCGCACCCAACCGTTCTTCTCATAGAACCCCGGCGCCTGGAAGCTGATGGTGTAGAGCACGGCATTGCGACAGCCCCGGCGTCGGGCTTCGTCTTCGAATGCGTGCAGCAATTGGCTGCCGATGCCTGCACCGCGCAACGTGGCGGGCAAGTGGAAGAGGTCGAGGAAGGCCATGCCGAATGCGCTCCGGCCGGTGATGCCGCCGAGCACTTGCTGGGTGTGCGGGTCTTTGACCAGCACCGTCAGTGGGCATCGGTCATGGTAGCCGGTGGCTTGTTCGTTGAACGTCGCCAGGCCGTTGGCGAGGATGCGTTCGGCGTCGGGGTTGGGTTGGTCGCTGATTTCAATGAGGGGGTGCTGCATCGCGCTGGATTCCTTGTTGTGCTGAGCCTTGACTCTGTCCCTGGGGGCAGACTTTATGCTTTTTTCGCTGCGTCTGTCGCAGGATTTCCTACGCGAAAAAGGAACGTAAAACATGTTGTGTCTGGTGACGGGTGCCAATGGGCATCTGGGCAATACGCTGGTCAGGGAGTTGCTCAAACAAGGTCACACCGTCCGTGCGGGTGTGCGTGACATCAATCACCGGGCGCCCTTCGCCGGGCTGGACTGCGAGTTGGTTTACGCCGAGCTGCAGGATGAACCGGCGATGCTCAAGGCCCTCGACGGTGTGGCGGTGTTGTTTCAGGTCGCGGCGGTGTTCAAGCACTGGGCCAGGGACCCTGAGGCGCAAATCGTCCAGCCCAATGTGCAAGGCACGCGCTCCGTGCTGCACGCCGCCAGTCGCGCGGGGGTCAAGCGCGTGGTGTACGTGAGTTCCGTGGCGGCTGTCGGGCATGACGGCAGCCTCTTGGATGAGCAGCACTGGAACCGAGGCTCCGAAAACGCTTACTACCGCTCCAAAATCCTCGCTGAACGCATGGCCTGGCAAACCGCAGAGGCCTTGGGGTTGTGGATGGTGGCGGTATTGCCCTCTGCGATGGTCGGCCCTAACGCCGGCCGCTTGACGGACAGCATGGGCTTCCTGCAATCGGTCAAGGCTCGCCAGCTCCCGCTGGATCCCGGCTTTCACTTCAACTTCGTGGATGTACGCGACGTGGCGACAGGCATGCTGCTCGCCGCGCAAAACGGCCGCCAAGGCGAGCGCTACATCCTGGCCAACGAGCACTCATCGTCCCTGGCCGACTTGACCCACCTGCTGGGCTACCGCCCACCGCCGCCGGCACCCCGCTGGGTGTTGATGGGCATCGCCTGGTTGCAAGAGCGCTGGGCGCAACTGACGGGGCAGCCCGCCCAGCTCATGGTCAGCCAGGTGCGCCTGTTCCATAACGTGCGCCAGGAATACAGCATCGCCAAGGCCAGAAACGAACTCGGGTTCAACCCGCGTCCGCCACAACAGGCGTTGCGCGAGGCATTTGCGTATCTGGACAGGCGGCCGGTTCAGCCGTATGCGACGTGCCGAACAGCTCATTCATCTGGCACTTGAGCTCGGCCAGGTGCAGGTCCAATGCCTGCAACTCAGCGATCCTGGTTTTTACATCCAAGCGTTGGGCGTCGATGGCCTCGTTGGCTAACGCCAACGGAAAAGCCCGCAGTGACTGCTTGGCGGCAATCAGCGGGGCCATCTGCGCCAGCTTGAAGCCCGCGGCCTGCGCCTTGCGGATGAGATGCACCATCTGCACATGGTGCGCGTCGTATAGCCGATACCGACCGCTGCGCTGCGGCGTGTTGATCAGGCCCATTTGCTCATACAACCGGATGGCTTTGGGGGTGCAGCCCGTCAGGCGGGCGAGGCGGCCGATGAACATTCAGGTGATCCTTTTCCTGTGGTGTTTGCGGGTGTCGTTGCCGTGGCGGTTGCCGGCTGCGACTTTTTGGGGACGCGAATCGCGTTGCTGCTTTGGGTGAGCACACAGTAGGCCGATTGTTCCGGCCATTCCTTGCGCGGCGTGTTGATCAGGCGGGTTGGGCACAACAACAGTACGTCGCCGAAGGAAAGCAGGGGGAAGGCGGACACCACGGGTTGACCGCGCAACGTCTCTGTATTGCCCCAGACTTGGGTGTCGAAATCTTCCGTCGCATAGGTTTTTGTCAGCAAGTATCGGGCTGCCACAGGGTCGCGCGCTTTCATGACAAGAGCCGCCGAATAAACAATGGCAGCCGGGCCTCCTGGCGAAATGCTGATAACGATCACGCCGATGCCCAATACTGCCATCACGCCCAGCGCCAAACGCTTGAACAGGTCAGCCTGGCTGACGTAGAAAATCACCACGGGCAGCAGCGCGATGCAGGCGGCGAACATCGAGATAAACATCAGCCGATTGATTGCTTCGGGTGTGTCTTTGCCGGTGTAGGCATGGAGGATGAGGCTGGCCGGAAATACGGCGGATATCACCGTGCTTACCAGCAGCAAAGACAGCATCACCATGAACCAGCCTCGCAGCGGCCAGCTCTTGGCATCGCTGGAGCCCGCCATGGTTGCGCAGATGTCGACGGCAATCCGGAACGTCGGAACCGACAGCAGTGTCATCAGTGCGAGGGCCAGCAAAAGCAACATCCAGAGCAGTCTTTCCCCACTGCTGAGCGTGGGGCCCTCAAAGATCTGCCATAGCAACGCGATGGTTGCCACCAATACCGGCAGCAAAAGGATTCCGACCAGTTTGGGCTGCAGAGAAGGCACGTCATTGAACAAAGAGACCGTGAGCCCGAACAACACCGTGGTCGATAACAGAATCAGAATGTACACGCCCAACATTCCGATCACGGCAGCGAGCCATGGAATCAGTGCTGACTTGGCCTCGAGTGCGGCGGCCATCACGTCCGGACGACCTATCGCCGTCGCGTAGCTCGACAACGTGTAAAACCCCAGCAGGGTGCCCAGTCCGGTAAAAATAACGCTGAGCGGCGCCCAGAAGGTCAGCACCCGTTTGAGGTTCTTTTTCAACGCTTGTTGAAAGGTGAGCGGTCTTGCGGTGATCACGTGGCAGTTCCTTCCCTGGACTTAAAATGAGCGGCGCTGATCGTTACTGAGCCTTTTGTTCGGTGTCGACAGGGGGCTTCGGCGCAGCAGCGTCAGCTTTCGCCTGCTGCCCGTGTCAATTCGTGATGCCTTGTTGGACGCTGCAAAAAGGATAAGTTCCCAGGGTGGCTATTAAAAAGCCATCACCCTTGCGTGCCACGCCATCCCGCTGTGATCCGACGCCGAGGGTAGTACCGCGCGCCAGCCCTATGGCGTGCTGGCGGGGCGTTACTGGGGAGGATGAATCCGCCCCAGCCCGCCAGTTGCCTTACGCCCGCTGCCAGCCGCCCATGTTATCGGGCGTGATCTCGAAATCGATGGCCTCGCGGTAAGGATCGCCAAGCGCGGCGTATTGGCCGTTGCCGGATGCCTGGGTGGGTTGCCAGCTTTGGGTATTCGGATCGAAGACCTCGGCATCGTCCCCGGCCGTGCTATCCAAGGGGTTATGGCGTGGAGAGTCGTTATCGATGCTGTCCTGCACGCTGTTATCGTAGCCGCCCGGTTTGGCGATCAGGGCATCATCCCCTTTCGCCGGGCCCCGTGAGTTGTGGCTTGAATTGTCGTTAGTGAACCCGCTTGCGCCTGACACTGGGTAAAGCGCAGGGTATAGGTTGGAACCGCCGATGGAAGACATGAGTACACCTCGTTGATGGGGAATGAAAAGATCCGCCAGACCCTGGTCTGGTTGATCGCATCGGCAGGCTACCGAGTCATCAAGGGGCGCTCAATAAGGTGAATTCGGGCGGATGTAACCGGTTAAAACCGGCGCTGGGCGCATCCACAGAATGCGCGAGGTGGCTGTAGGGCGTGTCCGCGTCATCCTGCGCCGCGTCGGGCGTGGCGTCAGATGTTGGGCATGCCGATAGGGGTTTTTCGGGTTGAAATACATTTGCCGATTGGGCGGTCGCTGACGGTTAGACGTTTCGACACACAAATGCGCTCCACGCGGCGCCGACCTAAAGGTCCATCACCATCTCGTGCCACGCCATCCCGCCATGATCCGACGTCGACGGTTGCACATAGCGGTAGCCCATGCGTGTGTACAACTCGACATGGCGGTCTTTGCACATTAAGTGAAGGGTTTGCTTGCCCATCGCGCGCATGCGCTGCACGAACTCGCGCATCAACGCGCTGGAATAGCCCTTGCCCTGGTGCGCCGGGTCGACCACCACTGACATGATCACTGCGTTCGGCGCCTCGGCCGAATGGCCGACCAACTCCTTGAACGCCTCGTCTGACATCACCACCTTGTGCGCGCAGCCGCTGTTGATGAAGCCCACCACCTCGCCATCTGCCTCCAAGATCAAAAAGCCTTGCGGGTACAACGCAATGCGCGTGGCGATCTTTTCCAGGGTCGCGGCTTCGTCGCCTTCGTAGGCGCTGGTTTCGATGTCAAAGCAACGGGCGGCGTCGGTGGGGAGGGCGTTGCGGAAGGTGAGGGCGGGCATGCGGTTTCCTGGGGCGTTAAGCGAAAGGCCACATCATAGCGGGGTGTCAATAGCGTCGCCATCGTGGCCTCGCTGTCGTTCGTATATTGATAATAAAGGCGTGGAACTTGTCAGCGATGTGTTTGCTGATAGTAGGAAACCGTCCCGGTAAAAATACAAGTTTGTTAACGTCTTACGAGGCAGTTGATAATGGTTGTAAGAGCTTGGGTGGTTGGTAAGTTAGTGTGTTTCTGAGTGCTGTAGGATTTGGTTCCTTTGCTCTCGATTGTAGTGTGTTTCTTGATTTTTTGTTGTTAAAACATTGGGTTGTGGCGGTGTGTTGTATGTTGTGCGCTTTTTGGGTGTGAGTGAGAGTTTTAATGTTTGTCAGGATGGTACTTTTATTTCCATGTGTTAAATAGGCTTTAGATTTCTATGGGAGGATAGGGTAACTAACGACTGAGGAGGTCGGTCGTTTGTAATTCTGTTTGTGGTTGTCCAGAAAAACTAATCTAAGGTTTATTTATGACGCTTTCTGTTTCACCCTCCTTTCCATGCTGTATAGACCCTGGCTTACTGAGTGCGCTGCCTGATAAGCCTGATCACTCGATTTTCTACGGGGGGGCCAAGAAGCCAAACTTCAGCACGGACGAAGCTGCAAAACATATCACGCGTGGTGGTTATAAGTTCCACGATAGAAACAGCGATGGACAGGTCGTGATCTCTTATCGTTTTGAGGGCAACCTGACCCCAGGGCAAAAAGAGAGAGCCCTGCAGGCGTTGCGCTCCTGGGCGGATCTGGCCAATGTGACCTTTGAGGAAAATGCCCAGAACGCGGACGGATTAATAACTATAAAGGATATACCCGATGCTCGCGGCGGTGTGGCAACATTCCCGTTGAAAAACTTCGCCAATGTATCGGCAGATATTGGTACTGAGGACGCAGAGAGTTATCCAACGCTGGGCAGTGATTTTCCATTTGTCGCGGTGCATGAATTGGGCCATGCCATTGGCCTTGAACACCCTGGCGGTTACAACGGTGGTGGCAGTTACGATGACAACGCCGATTACACCGAGGATACCCGGGCGCGCTCTGTGATGAGTTATTTTTCCGAACTTCATCGGCCGGGTTATGATTTCAATCACCTGATGCCTTCCGCGCCAATGATGGATGATATCGCGGCGATCCAGCGTGTTTACGGCATAAATACCAAAACCCGAAATACCGATACGACGTATGGCTTCAACTCCAACAGCGAGCGTGATGCTTACAGTCTGAAAAGTGCTGACGACAAACCAATTTTCTGTGTGTGGGACGGTGGTGGAGAAGATACTCTGGACTTTTCCAACTTCGTCCAACATCAGGTCATCAACCTCAATGCCGAAGCATTCTCTGATGTAGGGGGGCTCAAGGGGAATGTCTCGATTGCCAAAGGCGTGACCGTGGAGAATGCCATTGGTGGCAACGGCAATGACAACTTGACCGGTAATCAGGCGAACAATCGCCTGAAGGGCGGCGGCGGGGCGGATACGTTGACGGGCGGTAGTGGCGCAGATACGTTCATCTACGAGCAGGCGAGCGACTCTACGCCCGAGGCGCCCGATATGCTTGCCGACTTCACCTCTGGCGTAGACAAGATCGATGTCTGCGGGCTACTCAAAAAGTCGGGCATTAAAGCGCTCAACTTTGGGGGGCTGAACGGACGGCCTGGTGATGCACTGCTGAGCTTCGACCATAAAAGTGAAATGGGAAGTCTTGCCATCGATCTGACGGGTAATGGCAAGGCAGATCTGTTGGTCAACAGCAAAGGTGAAATCAAGTCGGGTGATGTGCTGGGACACGACGGCAAACCAGATGACCCCACGCCCACGCCCAAACCCAAGCCGCGTAGCCAGGACACCATTTATGGGTTCAATTCGACCAGTGGTCAGGCTGAGTCCACCCTCACCTCGTCGTCAGACAAACCTCGGTTCAAGGTCAAGGACGATGTCGGAATCGATACCCTGGATTTTTCGGGATTCACCCAGAATCAGATCATCGATCTGCATGCCGGATCGTTGTCTGACGTGGGCGGGATGAAGGGCAACGTGTCGATTGACGCGTCGTCCACCCTTGAAAACGCGATAGGAGGCACAGGCAACGACCTGTTGATCGGTAACCGCGCGGGGAACCGACTTAACGGGGGCGGTGGCGCCGACAAGTTATGGGGGGGAGGTGGAGCAGACATCTACGTGTACGACAAGATCGGCGATTCCGCACCCGATAGCCCTGACCTGTTGATGGACTTTGCTTCGGGCGAGGACAAGATCGATGTGTCCAGGCTTATGCGCGATGCTGGCGTTAAAAAGTTGAACTTTGTGAATACGCTATCGGGGAGCGCCGGCGACGCGGTCCTGAGTTTCAACGGCGAAACCGGCTTGAGTAGCCTTGGCATTGACCTGACGGGGGACGGTAAGGTTGACCTGTTGGTGACAGCGTTGGGTGAGATCAAGCCAAGTGACTTGGTGGAGCATGATGAAAAGGAGCCCGATCCGAAGCCCGATCCGAGGCCTGATCCGAGGCCTGATCCGAAGCCCGATTCGAAGCCTGATTCGGAGCTCGATTCGAAGCCGGAAAAAACTGAAGACACCATCTACGGCTTCAACTCCAACACTGGCAAGCCGCACATGACGCTGGCGTCTGCCAACGACAGGCCCGAATTCGTCGTGCATGACAAGACCGGCAATGACACCGTCGACTTTTCCGGCTTCAGCCAGGATCAGACCATCAGCCTGCGCGGCGGTACACACTCCAGCGTAGGTGGAATGAAGGAGAATATTTTTATTACGAAGAAAACGGTCGTTGAAAATGCCATCGGCGGACGTGGCAATGACCGGATTATCGGAAACAAGGCTGATAACGTCCTAGTGGGTGGCGCCGGAGCTGATCACCTGCTGGGCGGTGGTGGCTGGAACACCTTCAAATACAACGCTGCTTCCGACTCTGCGCGTAACAGTCCAGACCTGCTGCTGGACTTCGCCAGTGGCATGGACAAGATTGATCTGTCCGCCGTGGGACAGGGTGAAGGCATCACGCTGAACTATGTCGATAAATTCACCGGCAAGGCAGGTGACACCATGATCACATTCAACCCCACCACCGCGCGCTATCTGTTGGCGGTGGACCTGACTGGCGATGGAAAAACCGACTTTCTTATCAAGAGCACGCGTTTAATCAGCCCGGAAGACGTAGTTGGTCTGACGATGGAGAATGAACAACATTTGTTGCGTTGTGAGGGGGTGTTAAGCGCTTGAAAAAAATCATAGGTCTAAGTTAATCGAAAAGTATAAAGCGGGGGGCGGGTGGCGATCAGGTATTAATGATGGTCATGGCCCTCTTTTTATGCATTTTTATTGATCTGGATGTTAGGCGCTAAACGCCCGTACATATCCGTTTCTTCGGTAACGGCCACTGATGGTTCCGCTCTTACAGCGGCTCACTTTTGAAAAGCGCAAAAGTAAGAAAAACGCTCTTGCCGGTATGACTCACCCACATGGGTTACCAATCAGTTCACACACATAGGTAACAGTTTTTAACTGGCAGGGTCGATTTCTCGAGGATCTGACCATGCCCTGGAGAGAGCTGAAACCTATGGACCTCAAAGTGATGTTCATCGTTGAGTATCTATCTGAAAAGCACAGCTTTAGCCGGCTGTGCCAGGACTACCCGATCAGCCGAAAGACTGGCTACAAATGGGTCGAGCGCTATGAACTGGAGGGACCCAGTGGGCTCGACGAACGTAGTCGCCGAAGGCACAACCAAACCTATGTGGTGCCGCTGGTTGTGAGGCAGGCAATTATTGAGCTTCGTTCGGTTGGCGAAACGATTCCAGGTCCTAAAAAGATCCAGAACGACCTGATGAAACGTTTTCCGGGGCAGCATTCGCCTCTTACGGGAGCGTTCCCCGTAGCGCGCTTCGAATACTTCGCGGCTCCATCAGCATCAAAACCTATGCGTCTTCCGAGACTGTTTTACGCGAGTTCTGCGCGGAGTGTGGTTCGACCCTTTTCTGGTCACGATCACAAGGTGAGTTTGCGAACTGGGTTTCGATAGCACTGGGCACACTCGACACGCGCTACGTGCCTCAAAAGCAGAAACACGTTCATGTCGATACCGCAGCCCCCTGGTACACACCATCCAACCCAGGCCCTAAGGTTGACTGACGGCGTTGAGTGGATTGGTGCCTCTTGCATCGCTCAACCTGTCCGCACGAATATTCTCTTTCGGTGAAAATGGCTCACTCCAAATCAGGGGCGATGAATGAAATATGTCGAGATTCAACAGATCGCACATCTGCCACCACAGATTCTTACCTTGGAAAAAGAAGCGATTGGGGAGGGTTTCAGGTTTCTCACTCGCCTGATTGCCGAATGGCACTCCAGGGAAAATCGCTTCGATGCGCCCGGCGAATGTCTGATGGCGGCATATTTGAACCAGCAACTGATAGGCATCGGAGGCCTGTCGGTTGATCCATATGCTGAGAACAATACGGCTAGACTGCGACGCGTGTACGTCGCAGCTTCGTCAAGGGGGAAACACGTCGGACAGACGCTGGTGAAAGCACTTGTTGAACATGCGGCTCTTCGGTTCGAGATATTGCGTCTTTCCACCGATACCTCTGAGGGAGACGCGTTTTATCTGCATTGCGGCTTCAGGCGTTCAGATGACGTGCACGCCACTCATGTCATGCTGCTTTAGAACGCCTGATTCAGACTGCACTCGGCCCGTCTTCACTACGTTGGTTGCTGGTCAAATCAGTGCTATTACGCAGCCAAGTGAGGTGGTCTGGTGGCCGACCTGATTCTGGTGGCCGGACTCGGTCCACTGTGGGAGCTGTCGAGCCCCAGCGAGGCTGCGATGGCGGCGGCACAAACACCGTCAAATCCAATTTCCCCCCAACTTTCAGTTCACCAAAAACCAGAAAACCCGCCACAGCGGGTTTCCTCACAACTCAAATCACATCGACTCACCGCAGGCGAATCAAACCCGCGTCGTTCCATCACCGTAAACACATCCGCCACATCCTGGACCATGATCCGGGCGGTATTGGCGACGGTATTGATGTCGTGCTCGGCATAGGCGGACACATTGGAACAGGCCATCAGGTGCAGGTAGGCGAGTGCGGCATTGAGGCGCTCGCTGGCGCAGGCGTGCAACTCGCTGAGCGGGGCGTCGCTGTCGATCAGCGGGGCCGGGTAGTCGGTTGCGGTTTGGAACATGGGGGTGAAGCGGCGGGGCGGATTTTGATGGGTCATAAGGTTCGATTCTATTTGGGTAAAAAGAATGACCACCTTGCTGCTGCGAAACAGATTGGGTGGCAACTGTGCGCGGGTTCGCAGACCAGGAAGAATCACCCCTGGCAGACCCGAAGGTCTCCCACGCACAGCCGCCATAAAGCGAGACGCAGTCGGACTCCGCCTGATCGCCGCGCTCAAGCCAGGGCCGACAACGCATCGGCCTGGCGGTGCTGAGTCACGCAGGCGTTAACCCTGATCCGCGATGGGATTACTCGCCGGGTCCGACGTTTTGGATGTTCAGTTGCTTCAGCCGTGCGTCGAGTTGCGTGCCGAAGTTGTTGACCGCCTTCAAGTGCCCCGGGCTGTAGGTGTCATCCGGACGGTCCGGGCGGAAGTGGACGGACAGCGGCACCACGTTGCCCGGCGGGTTCAAGTTGTTATCGAAGTAGGGCTTGCCGTGGTGTGGGTTCAGATCCTTGATGCCGTTAGCTTCTGCCACGTCAAAAAACGTATCCAGCGTGCGGTATGCGTCCTCTTCTCTTACGCCCATGCGTATGGTTTCCCTGTCAGGCGCACCTGCTTGGGGGCGCATACGCAACTCTTCGGGCGGTGCAGCGTTGAGCGGGCTGTTCAACGGCGAGTGCGGTGGAATTCCTATCATGGTCAATACTCAAAGGCTGTTGAAGTGAAAACGGCTATTAGCCGTTTCCCTATGTGGGCAGCCTTCAAGTACGGTTCCGTCAGGCACGGGCGGCGATTGATGCAGGTTATGTCACCCGCACCTCCGAGGGGCGGTCAACGCAGCGAGTTCAGCAGTCTTTGCAACATCTGATCACACTGCGCCAACTAGTGCGGTGTCGGTCGGTGCAATCGCCGGAATTACCGGCTTCTGGAACGGCCCGGTCGCCGCCACCACGCGGTTGGCTTCGATCACGCCGTCGCTGGTGTACACGGTAAAACCGGGGCGGCCGACATTGCGCACCACCGCGGTCACCTCCACGCCGGTGCGGATCGGTGCATTGAACTGGCGTGCATAGGCTTCGAAGTAATCCGCCACGCGCTCTTTCGGCGCGAAGGCATCGGGGGCCACACCCTCGAAAGCCAGGCCGGGAAAACGGTCATGCCAGGCCGGCCCGTTGGCCACCAACGAGTCCCAGCGTGCGGTGCGCCAGCGCTCGGCGATCCGGCTGCGTTCCAGCACCAGGTGCGGCACGCCTTGCTTGCTCAAGTGCTCGCTCATGGCCACGCGAGCCTGACCGGCTCCCACCACCAGGGTGTCTGTTTGTGTGATTGCTTGCGTCATGTGTCTGTCCTTGCGTAATGCAGTTGGATTCAGCTTGGGCATGACTTCAAGGCTAGGGGGAGGGCGGTTTTTAATAAAATATTATTAAGCTGGGAAGTGGCCATAAATATCGGATGCAAAGGGCCTCCGCAGGCGATGGAAAACGGTGTGCGGTCAGCGGTTTCTCGTGCTGCTCCGACTGCGGTAGGCTTCGCGAAAGGAATGTTTTCATGACCCAATTGCTACGTTGAGGCCATACACGGAGGATTGACATGCTGGTGATAAAACGCGCTACCCACGACGATGCGCAGGCGGCATTCGCTATACGCCTGCAGGCCATCCGCAGCCAATGCATCGGCGCCTACACGCGCGATCAAATGATGCTTTGGACGCGTGGTAACGCCCAAGACGGCTACAACGCGCTGATGGACAAGCCGTTTTACCTGGGTTGGGTCAATGATGAGCCCGTAGTCACCGGGATGCTCGACCTGGCCAATAACGAAGTGGGTGCGATATTCGTGCTGCCCGGTTACACCGGGCGCGGGTACGGCAAGGCGATGCTCGATCACCTCGAGGTGCTGGCTAGGACGCTCAAGATCGAGGAATTGGTGCTGGATGCGACGTTGAATGCGGCGACCTTTTACCGGCGGTGCGGCTATGTGGGGCACGATGAGGCGATTTATCACTCGCCGTCGGGGTTGCAGTTGGCGTGTATTCCGATGGTCAAGCGACTCAACTGAGTGCACCGGAAAGCCCCTGGAGGCGCCGTTGAGCTTCGGCGAGGCCGCGATGACGGAGGGGCTGGCAAAAAATGGGGCGTTGGAGCGCCAGGATAACCAGCACGGTCGCCTGTATCCCGCAAAAGCCGGCGATCTGTGTCTGTCGCGCATCGTTCCAAGTGGCTAGGGTCGAGTCACGTTAACTGACGAGCGAGCACGCCATGGAACTCACCGCTGTCCCGTTTGGCATCACCGATTGGTCCGCCCTTGAACCCGAGTTTCATCCGGGCGTTACGGGCAGTGCCTGGTGGCGCACTTGCCACTTTGGCACTACCCGTGTGCGCATGGTCGAATACACCCCCGGCTACCTGGCCAATCACTGGTGCTGGCGTGGGCATGTGCTGCTGTGCCTTGAAGGTGAGTTGCAAACGGAACTCGAAGATGGCCGCCAGTTCACGCTGACGGCCGGGATGAGTTATCAGGTGGGTAATGATATGGAAGGGCATCGCTCATCGACGCGGGTTGGCGCCAAGCTGTTCATTGTGGATTGAGCCAGCCCCTGTCCATCAATGCATGTTGCTAGGGTCCATGCCACCTAACGCGCGAGCCGTCGCCTTGACCTCGACGCTCTGCTGCTCGCCCTTGGCATTTTCCACGGTCAAGGTCAGCGGCACCTGGTCGCCTTCCTTGATCTGGCCGGTCAGGCCCATCAGCATCACGTGATAACCGTTAGGGTCGAGCTTGACCGCTGTGCCCGCGGGCAGGGCGATTGAGTCCACCGGGCCCATGCGCATCACGTCGTCCTTCATGCTCATTTCATGGATCTGTACGTCCTTGGCCATCGGCGAGGCGACGCGCAGCAGTTTGCTGTCGCTGTCGGCCGTCACGGTCATGAACGCGCCGCTGGATGGCTGGCCCGGCACCGTGGCGCGCACCCACGCGTCGCTGACGTGGACCTGGGCGCTGGCGTGCGCGGCGAGGCCCAGCAGGGACAGGCCGATCAGGGTGCGCTTGAGGTGTTGAACGGCAGTCATTAGCAGACCTCCATGACGGTGAGCAGGTCTTCTGCGCACTCTTTAGCGGTAAGGGATGCCGACAGGCCCAGGCGCAGGTTGCCGCGGGTGTCGAACACGAAACTGGTGGCGGTGTGGGACAAGGTGTAGGTGTCGCCGGCGGGGACCTTTTCATAAAAGATCCCGAATTCCTTGGCGGCCACGGCGATTTCTTCCGGGGTGCCGTACAGCGCTTCGAAGCTGGGGTCGAAGGCCTTGACGTACTTATCGAGAATCTGCGGCGTGTCGCGCTCGGGGTCGAGGGTGATAAAAATCACCTGCAGGGTCTCGCCGTCGCGGCCCATCAGTTTTTTGGCCTGGGCGGCGCGGGCGAGGGTGGTCGGGCACACGGCCGGGCATTGGGTGAAGCCGAAAAACACCATCGGCATCAGGCCACGGAACGAACTCAGGGTGACGGTTTCACCCTGGGTATTCTTGAGCTTGAAGGTGCGGCCCATGATCTTGTCGCTCAAGTCCTTGCCGTACTTGAAATTCAACTTGGGGCTGTTGTCACAACCGGCCAGCAGGCCCAGACCCAACAGGCCCATGCCGGTCAGGACGTTGCGGCGGGTGAATAACGTACTCATCAACTGTGCATCCTGTGAAGCGCCTGCCTTGCTCTGGATCTATACACCAGGCGTTGAAAAGGAGTAAACGCGGAGGGCGCCAAGTCTACCAACCCTGGCCTGCCTGCGTAATCTGCGACGTTCTGCCACAGGGGCGCGCTGCGCTTCATCCCTTCGCGGCTTCGATGCTAGAGTCGCCGCCATGAAATTGCGCCACTTCGACCGTTCGCTGATCGCCTGGGCCCTGTACGGCTGCGTCCTGCTGAACCTGTTCGTGTGCGGTTTGGGCCATGGCCAGATGTTGGGCCAGCAACTCAATGGGATCGGTGGCGCGTTCTGTTCGGTGGACGGCAGCCAGGCGCCACTTTCCGACAAAGGGTTGGGCAGCCCGGCGTCCGGCAATATCTCGAACTACTTTGCCTGCCCGGTGTGCGCCGCCGTGAGCGTGGCCATCGTGTTCCTGATCGGCCTGGCCTGGCTGCTGGGCCTCGGCCAGGCCCCACGGCCAGCCCATGACCGGCGTAACAAGGCGCCGCCGCGTTATTCCTGGCCTTCGGCCAACCCCCGCGCATCCCCCGCAGTCTGACGTGTGCCTTGGGCTTCCTGTGATCAGGAGGCGTTTTATCGTCACGACTGTGAGTGCGTTTTATGAACCCTCTATTGCCTGCCGGCGCCAGCCGCCTGGTCAGCAAGGCGTCCCGTCGCCTGCGCGCGGAACCGGCGGGGCCGCAATACCCGAGCAATTCCCGCAGCTTCGTGCATCTGGATGCACGCCTGTTGCCCTATTGGCACACCTTGTTCGATATCTGCCCGGCACTGCTCAAGCTTGACCCCCCCGAAGGCTTGAACCTGTTTCGCAGCTTCATGACCTGGGCCTACCGCAACCAGCCGGCGCAGGACTGGACCTGGCACCTGAGCGTCTGCCGCTGGCTGCTGGGCTCGCCATACCGCGCGCAGATCGACGATGAACCGATCGACGCGTTCATGGCTGCGGCGGCGGCGCGATGGGTGCACACCGATGACAGTCTGGCCCAGGGTGTGGTCCTGGCCTGGCAGGGCGCGGAAGTCTTCGATTGGAAGGGGAGCGCGTTTGCGCTCGTCGAACATCAGGCTTTGCCAGCCCCCACCTGGGACTTCGCCTGGTGCCCGTTGACCCGGCGGGGCGGCTTCAGCGGTTGGTTGCCGGTGCCGTGAGGTGCCAGCAGGCGGCTGCCCATAGGGTTTTGCGAGCCCCGGCGCGGCCGCCGCGCGCGTGGCATTGTTACAAGAAATGAAAAACTGAATGACGGTTTTAGCGACTGTTTCCCGGCTGCCCAACGCTATACCGTGCGCGCACCCGTTGAATGCAGCACCACCCGACCTACAAAGAACAGGGCTGGGCTGTGACGGGTCGCCTCAATTACTTTCAGGAGCCTTCATGAATCACAAGACTTGCATGGCGCTCGCCGTCTCTCTTGGCGCCGCGCAGCAGGTGGCTGCGTCGGGTTTTATCGACGACAGCAAAGCCACCCTCGACCTGCGCAATTTCTACTACAACCAGGACACTCGTAACGCCAAGGCCCCTACGGATAAGGAGTGGGGCCAGGCGTTCATGTTCAACTACCAGTCCGGTTTCACCGAGGGTCTGGTCGGTTTTGGCCTGGACCTGCAAGCCATGTATGGCCTGCGCCTGGACGCCTCGGGGCGCGCAGGCAAGGCCGGTGAGGACAACACCCCCGGCAGTGTTTTCCCGTTGTCCGATGGCAAGGCCGCCAACGACTTCAGCAAAACCGGCGCCACCGGCAAGATGCGCATCGCCCAGACCCAGTTCAAAGCCGGCACGCTGATGCCCAAGCTGCCCGTGTTGACCACCGAAGACGGCCGGCTGTTGCCGCAGACGTTCCGTGGTTATCAAGTGGACTCCAAGGACCTGGAGGGCTTCAACCTGATCGCCGGTAAAATCGAGCAGGTACTGGATCGTAACTCCAGCAACGGCCAGGGCATGTCCATTGCCGGTGCGAATGATCCGGTCAAGGGTAAGTCGAGCAACCAGTTCTACTACGGTGGGGTGGATTACGTCGTCAGCAAGCAACTGCAACTGCAGTACTACTACGCCACCCTGGAGAACTTTTACCAGCAGCACTTCTTGGGCCTGGTCCACAACTGGCAGTTGCCGGTGGGGCAGTTCAAGAGCGACCTGCGCTATTTCTACAGCACCGCTGACGGCAAGAACGCCAGCGCCGCCGGGCGTGGCGAAGGCTATGTCAGCTCCGGGTATTACGGCGCGGGTGTCAACGCCGGCAAGGTCGACAACCGCCTGTGGAGTGCGCTGTTTACCTACGGCCTGTATGGGCACTCCGTGAGTCTCGGTTATCAGAAGACCACCGGCGAAAGTGACTTCCCCCATATCAACCAGGGGCAGGGCCGTTCGCTGTACCTGATCACCAACGCCCAGTCGCTGAAGTTCGTCAATGCCGGGGAGCAGGCCACGGTGGGCAGCTACGCCTACGACTTCAGCAGCCTTGGCATTCCGGGCCTGCGCTCGAGCGTGACCTATATCCACGGCAGCCACATCCAGGCGGCAGGTCGCGACAACAGCGAGTGGGAGCGCGATCTGCGCGTCGATTACGTGATCCCCTCGGGCACGTTCAAGGGCCTGGGCCTGACCTGGCGCGGTGCGGTGTGGCGCGGGAATGACACGGCCGACAAGGACGAGACGCGGCTGATCGTCAGCTACAGCATCCCGCTGCTGTAAGCCGCGCAGTCGCAACGGCTTGATCGGTATCAAGGCCTGGCCGTGCGCCAGGCCGCACACTGAAGTCCCAACGGCCGGTCCCCTTGAGAGGCCACCATGCTTTACCCCCTGTTTCTAGTAGCTCACCTGTTCGCCGCGCTGATCTTCATCGGCACGGTGTTTTTCGAGGTGCTGATCCTGGGGCACCTGCACCGGCAATTGCCGGCGCGGGTGATGGTCTTGGTGGAGCAGGGCGTCGGCCAGCGTGCCCGGGTATTGATGCCGTGGGTGTTGCTGGTGCTGTTCGGCGCGGGGCTCGGCATGGTCTGGTTGCGTTACCTGCCAGTGCTGGCTGCGCCGTCGGCCTCTGCTTTCGGCACCTTGCTGACCCTCAAGCTGATCCTGGCTGCCAGCGTGCTCGTGCATTTTTTGCTGACCATGGCGCGGATGCGCTGGGGCTCGGTGAGTGCGCGCTATATCCGCTGGATTCATCTGAGCCTGTTCGCGCACATGGTCGCCATTGTGCTGCTGGCCAAGGGCATGTTTTACCTGAGCTGGTAGACGGGCGGGGCTGCGACCTTGACGCATATCAAGGTGCGTTGCCGGGTCGCACCGGACAATGCACCACCGCCGCCCGAACCGGAGTCTGTCATGCGCACCCATCTTCATCCCGCTCGCTTTCGTCACGATCAAGGCGTGTTGGACCTGGCTTGCCAAACAGACACCCGCCGCTTCCATGCCGGTGTCGGCTCCCTCGACCTGTTGCGCGCCTTGCGCGACAGCCGTCAGCGCCAGCGGCCCCTGGCGCTGAACCTGCACTGGCCGACGAGCGACGTTGGCGGTGACTATGTGCACAGCCTCTTCCAGGAAATCCACCTGATCGGCTGCCAACTCGGCCGCCGTCAGCCGGTCGATCACTTTCACCTGCGCGGCACCACACCGGCGTTCGCCCAAGTGCAGCAGTTGATGGCGCTGTTGCATGAGCGCTTCAATTTTCTCGACCACGACCGGGGCGACTACTGCATCGACCTCGACCCCTGGCACATGGACTGGGCCACGATGGGCCTGCTCCGCGGACAAGGCTTCAACCATGCAAGCATCGGCGTGCCGGACGCCAACCGCGAGGGGCCGCTGTGCCAGGCGCGGTATCAGGACCCGGCGCCGATCGAGTCGCTGGTGGATGCGGCCCGCACCTTCGGGTTTCGCTCGGTGAACATCGACCTCGGCTACGGGCATGCCTGGCAGACCCCGGCCAGTATCGAGCTGAAACTGGCCAGCCTGATCGCCCTGGAGCCGGATCGCTTGCAAGTATTCGATTACGCCCACGCGCCTGTGCGCTATCAATCCCAACAACCCCAGGCGTTCTGCAGCGAGTCGGATAAGAGCGCCATGCGCCGTCTCTGCTTCCAGCACCTGGCGGCGGCGGGGTATCACTACATCGGCCTGGGCCAGTTCGCCCGCGCCGACGATGACCTCAAGCAAGCCCAGGAACGCGGGCGCCTGAGCCGTAACTGCGAGGGCTTCACCCTGCACGGTTACTGCGACCACGTCGGTTTCGGCCTCGGCGCCATCAGCCAGATCGACACCCTGTGCGTGCAGAACACGGCCGATGCCCGCGAGTACCGCGAACAGTTGGGTAATGCTCAGCTCGCCACGCAGCGGGGCTGGTTTCGCGAAACTTCTGACCCGGTGCGCCTGCACGTGGCCGAACGCCTGGCCTGTGACCTGGAACTGGATGTGCAGGCGGTGGAGCGGCGCTACGGCCTGGTGTTCGCACGCTATTTCGCCTACCTGTGGCCGCTGCTGGAAGCCCTGCACCGCGACGGTCTGATCGAGCTGTCCCCGACGTTCATCTGGTTGCTGCCCGCCGGTCTGCCGCACGTGGATGGTATCTGCGCACTGTTTGAACGGGCTGCGCTCGCCACCCCGGTCAGCGCCAACGACGAGGTGATCGACCATGAGTGCGTTTGAATTCGACCGTGCCCTGGTACACAAATACGACCGACCGGGACCGCGCTACACCTCGTACCCGACCGCGCCGCAGTTCAACAGCGCGTTTGCCCTGGATGACTATCATCAGGCGGTCCGCGCCAGTCATCAGGTGGCCGTGCCCAAGGCGTTGTCGGTGTACGTCCACATCCCGTTTTGCCAGAGCCTTTGTTATTACTGCGGTTGCCACAAGATCATCACCCGCAAGACCCACCGGGCCGTGGAGTACCTGGCTTACCTCAAGCGCGAGATCCAGATGCAGGCGGCGTTGTTCGAACGTTCCCGGCGCCTGACCCAGTTGCACCTGGGCGGCGGTACGCCGACCTACCTGGACGATACGCAACTGGCCGAGCTGATGGCCTGCCTGGCCGAACACTTCACCCTGGATGACAGCGACGCCCATGAGTTTTCCATCGAGGTCGACCCGCGCACCATCAGCGTCGAGCGGATCAACACGCTGCGCCGCCTGGGCTTCAATCGCCTGAGTTTCGGCGTGCAGGACTTCGACCCCGACGTGCAGGCGGCGGTCAATCGCGTGCAAAGCGAAGCGCAGATTCTGCAACTGGTGGCGGCCGCCCGTGAGGCACGCTTCAAGTCGGTGAGTGTCGACCTGATCTATGGCCTGCCGCTGCAAACCGTGGCCAGCTTCGACGTGACCTTGAGCAAGCTGATCGCCCTGCGCCCCGATCGTGTGGCCGCCTACAGTTATGCGCACCTGCCCAGCCAGATCCGCGCCCAGCGCATGATCCGCCCCGAAGACATGCCACCGCCGGCGCGCAAGCTGGAACTGCTGGAACTGACTATCCGCCGCCTGACCGAGGCCGGTTACGTCTACATCGGCATGGACCACTTTGCCTTGCCCGACGATGAACTGGCGCTGGCCCGCGCCAATGGCACCTTGCAGCGCAACTTCCAGGGCTATTCGACCCATGCCGACTGTGACCTGATCGGCCTTGGTGTGTCGGCCATCGGCAAGGTCGGTGACAGCTACAGCCAGAGCGTCAAGGAGCTGTCCCAGTACTACGCCCGGCTCGACGCGGGGATGCTGCCGGTGCAGCGCGGTTATCGGCTCAACCCGGATGACGTGCTGCGCCGCGAAGTGATCAACGGCCTGATGTGTGACGGCCGGGTCGACTTCGCACGGATCGAGGCGGACCACGGCGTGCGCTTCAACGACTATTTCGCCGAGGCATTGGTGCAATTGGATGAGCAGGTGGCGGACGGGTTATTGCTGATCCAGGCCGATGCGCTGCAACTGTTGCCCAAGGGCCAACTGATGGTGCGCAGCGTGGCCATGGCTTTTGACGCCTACCTGGGCGGCGCGCACAAAGGCCAGTTTTCCCGCACGGTTTGAGTGGATAGGGCTGTATGCCCTGTGGGAGCTGTCGATCGCCATTCCGCCCGAAGCGCGGTCCCCTTGTGGGAGCTGTCGAGCTGCAGCGAGGCTGCGATAGCGGACTGTCAGGCGCCAAAAATGTCAGCAGAACCGCCCCCCTCGCAGCCTCGTCGGGGCTCGACAGCTCCCACAGGGGATCTTCATTTCAACCCACACCGGGTTTGCATCGCAGGCGAGCAGGTGCCCGGCGCGAGGTTCAGTGTGATGTGCCTTCGGCAAATTCGACTTTGTTGCCCACGTTGTACTTGCCTGACGGTTTGTTCATCGGGATGCGCTTGATCTCCTTGAGTGTCTGGCTGTCGTAGACGATCAACGCTCCGTCGGTGGCCCAGATGCTCAGCAACAGGTAGCGGCCATCGCGAGTGAATTCCACGTGGGCGGCGGTCTTGCCTGGCATTGGGCGCAGGGTGTGGGCGATTTCCCGGGTCTGCTTGTCGATCAGGTGGATCGCATCGTTGTCCGGCCCGAAGAACACATCGCTCCACACGTAGCGCGATGCTCGCCATTGCGCTGCTGGTCGACGACGTGGATTTCGCCATGCTGCTCTGGGCCTTCGGCCGGTTCATGCTGACCTCGGCCTTGTTGGGTTGGTGCTTTCTCGGGATGGCCTATGGCTTGAGCAGCCTGTGCGCAGAAAAATCCACCGCCGCCGGGCTGGCGCTGGGCGTGTGGTTCTACTTCGTGCTGGTCTTCGACCTGGCGCTGCTGGCCTTGCTGGTGCTCAGCAAAGGCCAGTTCAACCCGCAGGGGCTGCCCTGGTTGCTGCTGCTCAACCCCACCGACGTGTATCGGCTGATCAACCTTTCCGGTTTCGGCACGGGCACCCAGTCCGTGGGGGTCATGGCCCTGGGGTCGGACCTCGACGTGCCGCCGCTGGCCCTGTGGGCGTGCCTGCTGGCATGGGTGGCCGTGCCGCTGGCGCTGGCCTACGGGCTGTTCCGGCGCCGTGCGGCGTGAGGACTTTTTATGACTGTTGGAGTGAGTGATATGGGTTTCAAGACACGGGTAGTCGCGGCCTTGCTGGTCGGCTTGTTGGTGACCGCTTGCGACAAGGTGCAGGAGTCGAGCTTCAGCGAAGCGCCGGTGGCGTTTCATCCCAACGACGAGTGCCACGTATGCGCGCATGGCGATCAACCAATTCCCCGGGCCTAAGGGCCAAGTGGTAGCGCGAGACGGGGTGAAGAAATTCTGTTCCACCGCCGAAATGCTCGGTTGGTGGCTGCAACCGGAAAACCGGCACGACGACGCCAAGCTGTACGTGCATGACATGGGCCGCAGCCAGTGGGATGCACCGGACGACAAGCACCTGATCGACGCCCGCACCGCGTACTACGTGATCGGCACCGGGCTCAAGGGCGCCATGGGCGTGGTGCTGGCTTCGTTTGCTGATGTGGCGACGGCACAGAAAGTCGCGGCGGACACCGGTGGCCGGCTGTTGCGTTTCGAGCAGATCGACCTGGCGCTGTTGCAGCAACCGATGCCGATGATGCACAGCGGGCATTGACCGGGAGGGGGTATTAACCCGCTTGATACCCCATCAACTGTTCTTCGTTGAGGATTCGAATGGTGCGCTGGCGCACCTCGATCAACCCGCCTTCCACCAGCCGGTGCAGAATCCTCGAAAACGTCTCCGGCTGAATCCCCAGCTTCGACGCCACCAGGCGCTTGGGCACCTGCAACACCACCTCGCTGTTGACGCCGTTGCGCTCCTGGAACAGGAAATTGATCACCCGGCGACTGGCATTGGCCAGGGTCAGGGTGTCGATGTCCTGGAGGCGCTGATGCAGGTGAATACTCATGCTCGCCAGAATCGCCAGGCAAATGGCCGGCTGGTCTTCCAGCGCCCGGCGATAGTGTTGGCCTTCGATACTCACCAGGACGCTGTCTTTGAGCGCGGTGCCACTCACCGGGTACGCCTTGGCCTGGGTGAACAGCAGCGCTTCGGCAAACGTCTGGCCGGGGTGGATGACTTCCACCAGATGCTCCTGACCCTCGCCCGTGACCCGGTGCAGCTTGATCTGGCCGCTGACCAGCAGAAAGAACCGATCGGCGGGATCGCCCTGGTGCATGAGCGGAGTGTGATTGGGCAAGCGCCTGAGACTGGCCAGGGTGCAGACATCCTGAAAGGTTTTTTCAGGCAACCGGCTGAACAGGTGATGCCGGCGCAGGGTTAGAACGATTTGGGGATGGGTGAGCATAAGGGCCTCCACGGGTCATCAGGGTAGGGCGGCCCGGGGTTTGGGGATATGCCTCGAAGGGGGTACCTCTTCCCGCGCTCGGTCAGCTTGGGTTAAAGAGGCGCCCTGGTAGCCAACCTGATCCTGGAAGCTGGACGCGGTCAAAAATGTGGGAGGGGGCTTGCCCCCGATGGCGGTGTGTCAGCCACTACATGCATGACTGATCCACTGCTATCGGGGGCAAGCCCCCTCCCACATTTTGATCTCCGTGGGTCAAATAGACCTCATTCTGGCTCTGGCTCTGGCTCTGGCTCTGGCTCTGGCTCTGGCTCTGGCTCTGGCTCTGGCTCTGGCTCTGGCTCTTAGGCGCGGGCTTATAGCCGACCTGATCCTGGAAGCCGAACGCGGTCAAGAATGTGGGAGGGGGCTTGCCCCCGATAGCAGTGTGTCAGCCAATACATGCATGACTGAGCCACCGCCATCGGGGGCAAGCCCCCTCCCA